>ENA-UOTX01000382-UOTX01000382.1-compost-metagenome-genome-assembly--contig:-NODE-382-length-48320-cov-14.202371_pt1 | contig 48320 bp, 38 predicted proteins | sample MGYA00238143_ERZ746982 | MGnify/ENA primary metagenome ERZ746982 (study PRJEB28758, sample SAMN06268862) | compost metagenome | isolation source: single cell | place: USA: California, Emeryville, Joint... | reverse complement strand
GCAAGATAATAATCCAAGAGCCAGTTCCCTTGGCGAAGGTGACTAAAGAGTGGAATGGATAGATCGTTTCTGATTTGAGCTTTTCTGATCATTTGGAACACACCACCAAATCCTGCATAAGGAAGAGGTCCATACGATGGCAGATGGTAAACGTCTCGAGCTCCATTACTTCTTTCTTTCTCTTCGTTTGAGCAGCTAAACAAAAGGTAGTTTAGGTCATTGATAGTCCAGTTGCCCGCAAGCTTTTGAGTGAGCTCTTCAACATTCACTCCGCTAAGATCTTCCAGTTTTTGCACGGCCTGGGTTTGCTTCTCATGTAGTGCCACCTTAACGATACAAACAAACGAAGGTGGCATATTATAGAATCGAAGAGAGTGATATTTCATTTCATTGTTCGCAGGATTCGATCTATGTAATTCATAAGATTATCACATCGTCCACTATCAGCAGCCTTACGTTATGAATAGGTTAGCGAACTTGGACAAATCGGTCTCTCCTCTCATTCTTCCTTTCATACCATAGATATATTTGTCATCATTTGGATTCTCATCAATATAATCCTATTAAAACACCAGTTGGCTCCTTCAAAAAACACCGCTATTAGCTTACCTCGAGGTGATAGATCATTTCAATATTCATAAGTCTTCCAGGGAGATCAATCGCAAAGTTTACGTCATGGCTCGGGCCCCTTCTAAACGCTGTTCGAGCGATAAGCACGTAGCTCGTAGTTCGAGACTTATTCTCTCGGTTGATCGTAATCACATCATCACACTAGTTTCGTTTCATTCAATTAGTTTCAGAGAATTAAGGACAATTTACTGGTTGGTAGATGTAGAATTCAGGGTACTCCTCACAGACTCTCTGATGAAGTAAGTTCAGAGCTCTTCGCGCTGGTGTGATATTCTGGTAGAGCTTATACGTTCCGCTGGTCTCGAGAACATGATTGCTGTTTTCATTGATGTCTTTCAAGGCATCCAAGTGCCAGTTTCCGTCGAGGAGGAATTTATATTCGTGTTTTCCAGCAGGAACTTCGATCCAGACCTTGTAGAGATTTCCTCCATCGCTGAACCAAAAGCGTTCAGATAAGCCGTTGTTTACTAATAGAATACTTTTCCATGGCATAGCTATTCGTCCAGTTGTCCCAGCTGCCTTTGACTTCTATCGTAGTTCCATGTTGAGGTTTGTAAGTCAAGATGGCGATATGCACCTTATCTTGCTGGATTTCCTTGCCTGAGATGAGCCATTCATATTGTCATTGCATCTCAGATTCAAATTTACCTTCGAAATCGTTCTCGATGGCATATCTTCTCTTTTCAAACATAACACTAGGATTAACCTCGTATAATTCATCGACGCCCTTTGTCGACGCGAGAAGTGAGTTTGACATGCTTATCTAATAATCGAGATTAGCCTATCAGAATAGCAAATCAAAGCTGATCCATACCAGCGCGACCGAAGGGAGCGTATCCATGAAAGTCCTCGTATGATTAAAGCTCATATTATCATGAGAAATATCATAATAGATCCCGCTTGGTTGTCTCGGCTTTAACAGATGGACCAATTTGCCAGACTTATCATCCTTTTCGAAGTACGGGTCAAGTGAGCCTACCGCAAACTCCGACCCGCCACTGAACTTATAGATATCGCTAGCGAAATCGCCTGGTCTCACGGTCTTTTCGTGAAAATCGTTAATAAATCTCAAAAGCAAGGAAACTATTTACTCTCATAACTTCTCGAATCAAAGCGTTGAATCCAATTCTCTTTTGGTAATGCGAATCCGTCTCGATCGACTCACTGAAGAATTCAGCAAATACATAGAGCGAGGGATTGACCTTCCTCGCTTTTCGGATGATATACTCAAAGAAATGAACCGGAGTGCTATGAGAATTATCTATTCTGAACCCATCAAATACATCCGCCATGAGCTGAACGTGTTTCTTGAAGCGTCTCCAGAGCGTAGGACAGTCTGCCTTGGAGTTTCCATAGCGGAGTCTGATGATATCGGACCAGATGCAAATATGTCTTCGTAAGTAATGGAAATGGTTGCAAGCGGTAAAGTCTTCGCTGATATCATGCACGTACAGCCAGCCGTTATTTGCGCAGATAGTGCCATCCTTTAGCACATTGAAATAAGGAGCGAGCATAGGAGAGCTCTCAGTGATCTTATGGTTGCCAGTGTACACACGTTCATGCAAGAGGCATCCTCGAACAGCAGCGAGGCCTTCGTTGATGTATCCTCTTGCCATTTCTTCGTTCTTTGTGTTTAATCGCTTAAGGGCGATTTGAACCGCTTCATAGGAGATCTTTGGCGCGTGCTTAATCATATAGTCGCAAATCGGCTTAAATTCGAGGGTTGTGCCGTAGAGCGAGGCACCGAGGTTCTTTTGGTACTTTTCCAAGAGCGGGAAGATCATCGTAATCGCCTCGTCTGCTGTCAGGTTGCTTCCATCTTCATCGTAATCGATGCTTTGGTCAGGGATTTTTACATCAGGAGCGCTCTTTCGAAGGTACTTTCGGAGCTCTTCCATGACCTTGCCGATGTTGAACAAGAAGTATTCAGGGATTCGACGTTCAGGGATCATCTTGCTGGTGAGGATGTGCATGATTTTGCTGACATCGCTTTCGGTTTTGATATAAGGCTCCGGGAAGTCTCGACATTCCCCTTTGGCGATTTTCAAGGAAAGTTGTTGAATAGCTTCATCAAATAGGTACTGACAGGTCAGCGAAGGGGTGTTCCTGGTGTTATAAGCAGCATCAGGGCACTCGAGTAGCCAGGCCGAGTCGAACGAGGTGTGATTTGGTACGATATCGATGAAAAACAGGCAGTTGTACTTCTTTTTCAGCATCTTAACCGTCGATTTGAGCGTTTCATAAGCCTCGTCCTACAAAGCAGTTAATAATGCAAAATCGAATTAATCTACATCGGTCATGTTCGGGAATATCTTCGGCTCGTATCCCAACTGATCATAGATCGCATAGCAGCTGTCTGAGGCGCCGTATCTCTGAAGAGGAGTCAAATGGAACGCGTTATAATCTAATTTTCCAATAAGTCAGCCATGGTCGAAGAAGCAAATAAATTTTAAACAGAAAAGAACATTCTTTAAAATCTTCTCGAAAAAAACCAGTAATTTCCAAAAGAAAATGCTACTTACTCAGATCAGTTTGCGCTTTGATCAGCGGCTCCCATTCCGTAATAGGTCCCATGAGCTTCGGTAAGAACGTCTGCACGATTAAAGATCTCGGAGAGATCTTGTTACCGTTTATCTCTAACTCTGGCTCGACAACGAACCATTCAGCTCGGCCAAAATCTATTTATACAAAGAGTATTTAGACCTCACTACCTATATTTGATAAGCATACGCTTGATTCTATATTTCTCGGAGCAAGTGTCCAATGGAGAGAAGAACACTACTTGACAGAAATAAGTCAAGGGACTCTCGAAAGTTATCTCGACGTTCCAGTTGCCTTCGTCGTCAAACTCGCCGTAGAGTACCTTGTATTTCTCTTCTAATTCTTTCCGAGTGATGAATCTCGGTTCCTTTATCTCTATAGTAGAGATGAATTTGGATTTGGCCTTCATTCTCTGGTTCAAATTCGTTAAGAGGATAGGCACGGTAGTTTTGAAATGCTTTGAACTAAGCTGAATTCGAATCAACTCATTGACTTTCACGTAGAATATCTAAGGAGGTTATTGTGCTATGAAATATGAGCTTCTTTGTCTACCTTATCATTTGCTTTGGTGAAAGAGCCATCTTCTTTAAGGAAGATTTTATGTATCATGCCTTCAGACATGTTCTTCGGAGATGTATCCATGGTTTGGTTGAAGTTATTGTTTTATCGAAAAGATTATCAATGTGATTATAATCTCTCAGAGGCTATAAATAAAAGGCACCAAAGAAGGACCATTACTGTAAATTAATTTCGGAATAATCAATACTCTTTTCAGTATTTGGAATAGTGCTTGCGAGTCTCGAAAAATCTAAAAGCATTGGTAATAGAATTTTATCAAAATCTTTCAGTTTTCAATTTGATTCATCCAGTGCACTCAAATAATCCTTCGAAAAATTATGAAATTATTTGTCTGATTCAGTAGTGCTGATTTACGAATATTTTGGATCAATCAGGAAACTGGATATTCTATCTGCAGCCGAATTTTCCTCTTTTACGACTGTCTAAGATTAACCACAAACGCTCCCAAATAGCTGTTTCCCACCCTTCAGCAGCCAATGACAGGCAATAATTCCACATACTTGCTTAATCAATTAGTTGTTCAAGAGGAAAAAAAATGCACTTTTCAGAGTAATCATAACTTAAATTGTCCTAATGTGCTGTGGAATTAACAGATTATAGTAAGTCAGGACTGCTAATAATGATTTTTAGGCTTTTTTCGTCTGGAAAGTTGGAGGTTCGCTTAGAAATCCTTGCGTTCGGAGGACATAATCTTACTGGAAAATTGGAACGGGCTTTAAAAATTAAAAAACCTATCGAATTTCGAATAACTGACCTTCATATGCTAATACTTAAGCGCTGTCGTCATCGCAAACTGTGACCCCGTTATAAAATTCGTCAGTTTTAGGGTGAGCCTCAGGCGACTAATTAAAATTTCTCAGGGGGTACTTCGAAAATTGTCCTCCTCTAACTCGTAAAATTTGAGAAGTAATAATGGCCTCATTAGTCGAGGAATTGACTTGCAAAAGTTGAAATAGAGGGTTTTGTGACGCTGCCCATTTTATTAAGAAACAAACCCAACAGATATGAAGTTATTTTGATTGTTAGTTGCCAAGACAAAACAAAAGTGACGATTCAATTTCATTATTATGGTTGTGGTCAATTTTGCTTTTTGGCTTCCGCAAAATGGTTTCAAGTAAAATTCAAATCGATAACTGAATTGGGGTACTTTTGCAAATAGAACAGCCTGAGTCGAATAATGGCTATGAGTTCCAAGCTAACGAGCAAATTATAGAAAAATAGACTGGGTTTTTAGGAGGGATGGTAAAAAGTGAAAACTTCAAGGTTTTTAGATCTTTGGCCTATGTTTCAGTTCACAAAGAGGCTTGCACTGCTCTTATAAGGTTTCTGAGACTAATTATTTAATTGTCATGTTCTTATACCACTCAAAATATTATCTATTTTCTCTGAGATAGTCCAAAAATGCCACTTCTAAGGGGCGACAGTCGAATTGCTCGACCCTTCTGTCATGAGATCCATACCAAGTGGTGCACTCAGCCCTTTCGTAGATGTTATTTTTGCCTCAAGGTCTACTTACTTCCTTTCGGGGGTATTTTCATCAATGTATGAATATCTCGATTTGTACTAGCTAGTATTGCAATGATAATCTCAGTACTCTCTTGGACTGAGATGAGTGTGAATCTTCTGTGTTTCTTCGTATCAACTGCATCAGTTTTGCTCAACAAGATGTCTAAAAATCGCTGATACGAAGAAGTGCTAAAGAAAGAGAGCAAATGATTGAATTGAAAGGTCTAATATTAAGTTCAATTCACTGGGGTTATAAAGTTATAAGTGAGAGAGTAAGGAAACCAATTTAGTAAGGAGATTAATATTAATAATCATATTCATCTATTCGGTGCTCTGAAGAGAGAGAAAAAAAAAGAGTAGTAAAATTCTAAAAAAACAAAAAAATCAGTCTTTCATGATTAGTGCCTTGCTCAGGACACAGACTTCCATATTTTCTGTTGCTCTTAGCTAGTTTTGCGCTTTACTTTATTAATTTTCCGAGAATAGCATTCCCAATCTCCTTCACCACTACTCTCAGCACCTTGTCCAAAAACCTATTGGACGCTCTATGTGCCTGAACGATAGACAGTGATTCAACTTTTCCTATAAAATCCTGCGGAAATTCCCATTCAGTTTGATCATTTCTCTTACTTGGTGCTCCTGGAATCCATCTACCATTCACACCAAAGGTTTTCCATTCTGTGGTACCGAGAACTTCCCCACCAGCATCTTTCAAATCAACATAAAAGCCGCCTGTGAAACCTGCAAACTTACTCTTGGTTCTTGTCGTAGTCTGACAAACCAACTTCGCATCGTCGTAGAAGGAGCAGTGGGTATCCATAAAGCATTTCTTTTTCACTTCTGTGCTGCTGCTGCCATGTGCGATCACTTGGGCATTTTGAGTCGAAACCAATTCGATTCCAAAAGCCAGAATTATCAGGATGAATGAAAAGCTAGCAACTTTTTTCATTTGTGAATCAATAAATAATTATTAGATCGCAATGAAGCCGGAAGAAATATTGCATGATGATGCTAGCAGTACAGTTAACTCCAGTGATTATTGACGTTTACTGAGTTCTAGCCTTGAGAGGTGTAAGAGTATGCATTTTCAGTGTACTGCTATTGTACTGAATTTTCTCACATCAGTACCGGATAACTGAATTCAGAAGTTTTTGTCTCTTATCAATAATATGAGGAGTTGTCAGATCTTATGGTCACGTCAGGGAGATAGTCCATCTACTGAGACAGAACAAAAGCTAATGGAAAATAGCAAGCTAAAGTGTTCATTATACTGAATTTTGATATGAGCTAGCCCTTAATGCGTTCTCTTAAATACATGTCCATGCATTTGGAATTTATTTTACGTGTAGAATCATTAGTCCCCGCTAAAGCTTCTCAATGACACGTCATTTGAGCATAACTCAATAAGATTTTTTCTCATTTCTGTATAAATATACTAAATTCACATGATTCCAATCGTTTATTCGCACAATCAGCCAGATATGCAGAATTGCGCTCGAAACGATCGGGTCTCAATAAATTAGCAACTCAATGCATAGTATTAGTGCGCGTATCAACAAGCTCTGTCGTGAGACTTCCTTGCGTATGATAACTATTATCTGTTGAGAATGATGACTCATGATCGCTGCGCTCCAATTGCAACTAAAAAATACCATCAGCAACTTTAATCAGATCCTCTTACCCAAGATGTTGAGCATTTCTTTTGTAAACTCATAGTCCACCCTTTCTGCAGCAACCTCTCTTTGTTTGCCCTCGTTATCTGATTAATAATAGCTTCTTCCGCTTCTTTAACACACAGACTATAACTCAATGTTACCAAACCTGCCGCATATTGCATTACTTTGGTATCAGAAAAGAAAGTCCACACGTGCAAGGACAGCAGCAATACCCCAGCACCAGCGAGAACAAACAAGGCCAAAAGGTGAAAATGTAATCGTTTATTTCATCAATCATTTCATTGAATTCTTTCTCGGTCAAAACTCCTTTTAGTTCCTCAGGATATCGGGTTGAATATGACGAAGCGACTCCAGTCACGAAAGTTTTGCCTTGTAATTTCGATCAGTAGCTAATTCTTATTGATTCTCACCTGTAGGTGGGATGATTATTCTCGCGCTTGTGGATTTAGGCACGTAGCTGTTGCAAATACAATCCATCTTGCCTGTGATTCTTGATGTTTCACAAAATAAATTTATTGAATAGATCAAACTTCTTTAGAAAAAGTTAATAAGCTTTTTGACTCCTTTTATAAGAGAAGAGCTAATCCTTTTAAAGGCAGGTTAATGAGGGGTATAAGGCTAACTGCATAGATTGTTGAGGTTTCTTGATGCGCGAACATGCTGTAATAACTCTTTGAAGAGATAGATATCAGAAACGCGTGGCAGAATTCTGTCATATGCTATTAAATTCGAATAAAATCCGACAATGAATCTTTTACATTCCATCGAACTGCTAGAAGACAGCCTCAATAACACTGAATGCGAGTTCTTAAAGCAAGAGATCCAAGAAACACAGCGCGATCAGCAGGCAGTGAAGGTAAAATTCGCTGAGATCTCCTTAGATTGACATAAAATAGGCGAGAAACGCGGAAGTTATCGCTATTATCCAAAAAGAGCAAGGAACTCTCATCAACACCGAGAACCGTGCACTTATCGATAAATATTTTCAAATGTCCTCGAATATACCTGAAGCGATTAAATCATTCCATAATCACAGTGACGAAATCGTAATTGCACTCTAAAATAACCAATCTGATCGATAATTCGCTCCTTGGCCGGCTTATCTAGGAAGGTGTACTGAAACTGTTCGACCAGCAAGAGGCAATCGATAAAGCTATCCACGACGACCTCATCACCTTCGAAAAAACATATAAATTGAATCAGAAGCTTCAAGAAGTGCGCCATCACCACTCCTCTGAATCCTTATTAATACTCGTCTCGTTAGATCCTTCAAGTCGTTCAAGATGAAGCGATTTTCACCGTTAAACCAGGCTACGACATCGATGTTGCTCACGACGCGTTTAAGAAGCTCGAGGAAACGCTGCAGCTATGCCATAGCTTTGCTAGCGAGAGCCAAGTTATGACTCCGGTTGAAACTTTGTTCAGATTTAAGATCGATAGCTTGCAAGAAGCTATCGGAGCACATGCGGAGGAGCTACTACAAACTACAATCAGCGTTCGAGACCATCAAATTAGGTTTAATAAGAAAGGAATAGCAGAATATATCCGGGAATCACGGATAGACACCAGCATAGCGCTGCTTTTCGACCATATTATAAAGAAAATAAGGCAGAAGTTGGGGGCGCGAGGCAATAGAAAACTGTCCAAGATCGATTTTGATTCAAACCAAACCGAGTTTATCCTCACAATTGCAGATATCGTCGTGGATAAAGTAGATGCTGGACCGTTGATAAGTCAATTTGTGGAAAACTGGGAGGAAATTGACAGGGTGGCAGGTTTCTTCGAGGAAAACAAGAATCAGCTCAAATTCCCATATTCACCCGATAAATTGATAGAAACATTTAGAGAGGAGCTTGGCGTATCAGTCAGCTCAGACTTTGAAAAGTTTGTGTGCGAGAGATATGAAGAAATAAACACAGAGAGCGTGATTAAAGCGCTGAAAGCGCAAAAAAGTAATTTTGAAAGAAAATAATGGAATAATAATGTCTTATTGATAGATGATGCGGGAGCGCAGAAGGCGAAGCTACTTGACTCAATGCTCAAATATTTTTACAATTTTGATATCATGATCCCACTCCAGCAAACGAATCCTCAGCTAAAGGAGCTGAAGACGTATTTCGAGAGCAATATAGCTGATATCATCAACAAAAGCGCCATCGATAACCAATTTCCTTCCAAATTAACCAAAGAAATCGATAAAATCACTGCTACCATTAAACTGATAAAAATCGACCATGACTCTTCAATGTAACACTATTATTAGTCCTCAAGTCAAGTATAATGTTTAACCAGAGTCCAGAAACTGCTGGAGAAAGAGGTTATCAAGATCAAATTGATTTTCTTCTTCACCATGAAGATATATAACCAGCTCCTGAAAACAAATATGCCAATTCTTAATACTCTCAATGCGATTATAATGATGCTGCAGAGCTGTTTGGCCGATATTTTGACCACGATCTCAAGGTACTTTGTTACTAAATAACTAACTCCTACTAATGTTATAACTACAGGAGAGAAGAGGCTGACATCTTCGAGAAATTAACGAGTGAGACTAAGGAGTTATATTTATTACTTACACAGCTGGAGCATGAACTGTGGGTCAAAATCTCTAAGCTGAGCAAGTTTTTATAAGGCCTAAGAAAAATTGTCAAGAATAGCATGGTCTGTTCATAGTTTTTGTGAGATATAAGAGGTTCACAGATTCAAAAAAGCTAATTGAGTTTCTGCGGTCATTACCATACCTTCGACAAAGTTACGTTGTGCATAAACTCATGTTGAATTGAGATTTCATCATTACGGTCCGTTAAAATATGAATTTCGCGAAATAATATGTTTTAGCGATATACAGACCAATATATAAAGACATTATGAGAGTTAGCTCAATCCATTTTACAGAGGCTCGATGTTCAGCTTGTTTCTCAATTGATCCTGTTAGAAGTTAGCAATTATCAAGAGAAAAATTCAATAAATTTACGATGTCGGTGTTAAATTCTGATTCATAATCGATGTTCATAACGAATGGACAATTATACGCGTTTTGAACTATTTTTGGGATGTCGTTGATTAAGAGGTCGCAGATCTCAGTAGGTTTCAACATTAGCGGTCCAAAGAAAGCGCTTAACGTCGCTGACTGATGATTTGAAAGAAATATCTTATCAGAATTCTCAAAGAGATGATTACCGGCAGCTCGAGCTGAACCATTTCAAACCATTTAACCGCAAGCTCAGCTTTGACGTTCGTATCGTAGCTCAATAAAATATGCAAATAATCATGGATCTAATCAATGCCCGCTTTGTCTTATCTCTTGGAACAGAAGGGATTTACCTCTTTGTATCGCTGGTAAACATAAGCGAGCTCGTAATCAGGGATATGCTTGACTAATGGACGCTCTTCAGGTACATAGCCATGAGATGACATGAATTCAAAATATTTATATCCGAAAGAGTTTGGAGGTAATTTGGCTAGATTCTCCATGCCGACTGTCGTTTGATTTACGCGAGGCTTTTCTTCCAAAATCCTTCTTCCTGTTGGATCTTTGCTTCATTGGATTGTAATTCAGGGAAGAGAAGGAAATATTACAGCATTTTCTCTCTGATTTTTATGAGGACGTAGTATGATGATGTATCACCGAGATGAGAAAGGACTTCGCCTCTTAATTAAGAAAAAATATGAGATGTTTAGGGGGATAGAATCGGTACTGGTTGGGATTTTGCATCATGCTGAAGGCTGATCTGAAAACGGTTTTGAGTCTATCGATTTGAGAGAGTTTCGTGTAGTTTTCGACTATATCTTCGTGGATTTTTTGTTTACCGTGTGTGGAGAATCCATATGCAAGTTGCGCTCTGCCTTGAGAGGCCAATACGCTGAGCAATCTTGGTGAGGTTTTTTTGATCATAAGTGAAAATTTAAAGAATCGAGAAATAAAAATAATTCTAAGAATCTTCATCATAGGTGAACTATCATCTCTATATATGCAAGGCGGTAGTTTTACAATATAATCTGTGTTCTGGGTAGCAGAGTTTCTTTATACTATGAATTGGTTAGCTCAGAACCATTAAGAGCGATATCGACTCCAAGCAGCATAGAGCAGTAGATCATTAAACTCTGAAGGTATTTACCAGGATGAGCAGATTTTATACTTTAGCTATAATCTCTTCAAACAACCTTACTAATTATTGCATTCTCAAAAAATTGCGTTAGATCAATTTTCAACTCTTATTTCTACCCCTGAAAAAGCCAGAGAATTTCCATGGCATTTGCAGTCTCTCATCGCTCATGTTAAAGTAGTCGAGCCATTCAAGATGGCTTCGGAAAATAATTAATACACACACCACATATCTCTCTGCACATAAACACTCTGACTTCACTTGTTCTTCTTCTGACTCAACCAAATCACATTATTAAGTCATCGAAAAATACATCCTCAAATATCTCTTTTTCATGCTTAATTGAATCTATCTTCGCACTGAGTTCTGATTGAATAAAGCTCACTCGAGAAAAAAACACCGACTATTAATCAGAAATCGCTCGTACTACCGGATTAAATAAAATAAGAGTAAAAATCAATTTTCGCACTCCTGAAAAGGTATACAAAATCGCTATCAATTCCTCCCACAACTCACTCCTTTTAGAAATGAGCAAGCCAGAAGATCAAGCGCCACCAGAATATGTACCTTTCCTATTTTCTAGTTACCATCAGAATATAACTTCTCATTGATCCATAGTACTTCAACAAAGAAGAAGCAAAGAAATATACAGTCAAGTAACCCACTCGTCCTCCCACCTGCTAACTTTCCTCGCGCTTAGTACCCGTATCCTCAAGATTCAAACGGAAATGACTGACAGAGCAATCCAGATGCTGAATTTAGCCCCTGGTTCGCCTGCACTTCTTCTCGATATCGGTTGCGGTTCCGGAATTAGTGGTTCGGTCATCACCTCCGAAGGACACACATGGATCGGTTTAGATATCAGTAGAGCAATGCTTGGTAAAGTGCTAAATTAGCTGCAAGAGTCTCAAATCTCTCTTAGAGCAAGCCGTAGAGAAAGAAGCTCAAGGTGAGTTATATCAATGCGATGTGGGAGAAGGGTTTAACTTCCGTCCTGGTGTTTTTGATGGAGCGATCAGTATCTCAGCTATTCAATGGCTTTTCGTTGCGGCAAGAAAGGACCAAATCCCTCAGAAAAGAATCAATAAATTTTTCTCTTCGCTCAATCAGTGCCTCGGAAAGAACGCTCGAGCAGTACCCAACTCTTTTGATGAAAAAATCGCTCTAATAATACCCGTGACGCCAGGTTTTTCAGTTTTATCCAAGCGGTTCTGAGCAAATCGAAATGTTGACTACAGCTGCCTTGAAAGCAGGTATATTGGCATTTAGTCTGGCTGGTTATAAGGGAAAAAAGGATTTAAGGCGGCGCTGATTATTGATTATCCAGACGTAAAGAGAAAACAGAAAATTTATCTAGTTTGTGGCTCGGCGGAGGATGACTTGACGAGCATCAAGCCAAAGAAGGGTATTGAGGCCAACGATGATGACGATGAGGAGATAGAGGAGACTAAGCAGGATAGAATTGAGTTTTTGAACAAAAAGTAATAGTTAATAAGGGAAAAGGTGTCTCATAATTATTCAGGAGCAAGCACATTCATAAAGGCAAGGAAAAAGAAGGAAAGGCTAAATTCAAGAGCAAAGAGTGGATTATTAAAAAGAAGCAAAGACAGCGAGGTCAAGTAAGCCTTGGAATACTAGTACGTCCATTTAACTTATCTCTCCCTAGGGTAAAGAAGTCCGTCATGACAGTAAGTACACTGGTAGAAAGAGAAAGCATGCTATCTAAGTTTATATTTCACTGTCTATATGTTTAGTCTTAGCATTGTTTCGTAAAGGGAATTTCATATCACACTTCCGTTATAACGAAAAGCAAGGAGCATCATAAAAATTTTTCTTCAAATGGAGTTCGGTCGTTTTATTTTTGGATTCCTGAAGAGGTCAGTTCAGAGCAAACATAATTGCAAAGCCTATCAAAGTGATTTTATTTAGAAGCGTTTATTTCTGTTAGCTGTTGGATATTTAAAACTCTCTTCAGGGAGAGAGAGAAAAAAAAAAATTCAACTCGTCGTTTTAAAGCTTTTTACAAGGTATAAGCAATATTTTTCATGCTTGTTGGAGGGGGATCAAAGATTCATCGATTAGCATGTTTGGGCGTTTCTCATTTTTTGTAAGTTTGGTGAGTATTTCGTGAATTTTGCCAGTTCACGAGTATCAATTCCGTTTAATTCAGCTCCAAATTCGAAGGGAAATATAATACTAATGGAAGAAAAACTAAATTCGCTCGTTGAAAAGAGCTTACTCGGCGACGAAGCCCCCGTTGTGCCTGCCCAACAGGAGATCACTCGAAAGCAAGCCTGTCTTGAGATACTCGGCGGCGCTTTGCCCAATTTACTTTACTTTACTGTTGGAAACCTTGGATACGCGCTCAATTTCTACTTCATCGCGCAATCGAAGGATCCCGTGATGATAGACAGCGTCGGACTTGGCAACACTATCATCGAGACGACTACCCTCGCGATCATCTACAGTTTAAACTCAGGACTTTGCACTCTAATCGCACAGGCTCACGGCGCCAAGCTCGATAAGCTCGCTGGGCATTACCTTCACCGTGGAATAATGATCAACCTTATCGCATATTGCATTTGCTCAATACTATGGCTCTTTGCGAAGGAAATACTCATAAAAATGAATTACGATGAGCGCGTTGCCGGTCATACTACCACCTATCTAGTCTACATGATCCCAGCGATATTTTTCAGCCTTATCTTCGACTCTTTGAAGAATTTCGTCCAAGCACATAAGGTTCTAAGCGTTCCTATGTACATACAAGGAGTCTGTACAATGGTTGAAGTAGGCACATCGTATCTATGCATTCATAACTTTGACCTGGGCTTGAAAGGTCTGGCTTTCAGTCGCATTCTCTCAGAGTTTAATAAAGCCTGGATCACTTTCGTGTACATAAAGAGCTCCGGGCAGTATAAGCCAAGCTTTTTCTTCTTCAACAAGCATTCGTTCCAAAACATCGCAAAGCAAGCCAAATTCGAGATAGTGGCCGGATCCATCATGTTTTTGGAGTGCATGGCCTACCTGATCTCGACGATGCTGGCTGCTCATTTGGAAATCATCGAGTTTGCTGGGTATCTCACTTCGAACCAGATAATTAACTTCCTTTGCATGGTCCCTTACGCCTTGGGGACGCCACTTAGCTCTTTCATATCAAACGCCGTTGGCGAGAAAAACATTCCGAAGATGAGAATGTACCTTCAAATGGGTTTGATTTTAGGGACCTTAGCGAGTGTGAGCATCAGCATGGGGGTTATTTTCTTCGCGGGGGACCTGGCGCATATCCTCTCGGATGACCCGGTGATTGACGATGTCGCACAGCATTTACTGCTGATCTATTCAGTAAATCTGCTGGCTGATACCTATCAGAATTTGCTTGGCGGTGTTGGAAGATGTATTGGGAAAGAGAAATTAAGCTCGCTAATTTTCCTCTTATCCTACTACTTAATCGGAATTCCCTGCTGCTACATCTTTGGCTATGTCTTTGACTTCAGGGCCTATGGAATCAGAGGCGGGATAGGTGTGGCACAGTACTTAAACACGATAATTTTCACAGTGATGCTATGCAGAACAAATTTCAAAGAGCAGGTAAAAATTGTAGAAGAACGGCTCAAAAAGGATGAAGAGGATAAAAAACCTAAAGCAATCCTCGGCGAAGAGACAGTTGGGTCAGTTGCGTCGAGTGAAGAGGCTCAAAAGAGCACTAATACTACCAATCTTCTCTAAATCATGTTTTTTTTCCTCTGTTCATTTATTTATTTACGCCGGTCTATGTTTTTGTTTATTATTAGAATTATAAAGTAAAAATATGTTCTACCTTAATCGCGTCAAGTATAGAAGCTGAAATTCCGTCGTCCCATGACTTGTAGTCAAAGGTACCTTTCTTTTTGTTTAATACGAAGCTTTTTACTTTGATATCTCTAATTTCATCCCCACTCCTATCCACTTAATGTACCACCAATTAATGTTTTCTGGAATGATATTCTAAGAAAAAATACCTTTTAGCTCGAGAGTATGCGCGAAATAAGTTGTATAAAGAGTAAGCTTTTCGGCTCGTTTCTCCTTGTCAGTGTCCTCGGGAGGCAATACATCTCCAATGAAAACTCTGATACAACTAATAGAAGAAAAAACAATAGATTAGTTGTAGCTTTTAGGAGTTATTACTTGAGATTATTATCGAAATATTGACTTGCTTCAACGGTGAGTTGGGAGATCAACGCTACCTTTGAATACTGCTTCTCTGATCCGTCGCTAGTGGGTGAGAAGCGCTGGTATTGAGAGTGGGTAGAGGGAAGGGAATTTACATTTGCAAAAATTCATTCAGGCCGTCAATGATTAGAAATTGAGGTTTCGGCTTCATCAATGGAAAATGGATCAAAAAATCGATAATATCGTCGAGCTTGTTAACGTATTTCATCTTTATCTTCTGGAGATGGCCGACAAAGACCTGCAGGTATTTCCCGAAGAAAAAAGTGTTTTCTTTCATTTTGGATTTGGCACCTGAACAGCATATTAACTGAGGTTCTAGAGCAAAAAGATTCGATTTGTGACATACAAATGATGATTCCGAACGCAGATTCATCGATATTCAGGGCTTGGAGGCTTTCGATGATAGTGTAGGCGTAATGCATCAGGAAGGTTGTCTTGAAGCTAGTAGCAAATGAAAAAGCAGCACGATTTCACTCGTACCTGTTCCTCACACCCAAAAGCACCGCGACTCTGCCATTTTCAACTTCCATTTGCGGGAAAATTAGATTTTTAATTTGAAAATAAAAGCTCCATGGGCCTTTCTATTATTTTCTGATCTACTGCTAGCATCGTCTATTCATCTCAAACCATCATCTCTTAGGGGTCCAACGACCATGCTCAATTAGAAGGGTAGAGTTTCAAACAAATCCCCTTTTCAAGGTCATTGAACTTTCGGACAGAGCAGACCACCCAGAGATTTTCTAAATCTGCGAAATCTGCGGGTGGCTTTTACCTTACCATTAAATATCTCTCTCTGGATTACATACTGGGGCAAGATAGTTCCAATAGAAACAGAAGGCATCCAAAATTTTAGAAGCTCAAATCCAAAAAATTTGCTTCGCTAAAGCCTTGGAACAAATTTTGGAATTAATTGAATCTTACAATAACTTAGAAAAAATTCCAAAAAAACCATGGGAACGAAAGCTAAAGCCTCACCCACCAATAAATCTAAGAAATTAACCCCAGATAAGCCATCTGCCTCGAAAAAAATCAAGAAGGCTGCCTGGGATGCCACAAAAGCTGCAAAGGACAATACGAAAGGCAAAAAATCTGTGCCGCCGAAACAAAAGGTGCCTGTAGATGAAGGCTATAATGACGAAGAGTACCACACGTTCAAGGCACTATGCAAAGAAGTTGACGAGAGGTTCTCAACGAAGAAGGAACTCCAAGACATTTTGAGGAAGAATGACCAGAAAATCACTGGATCGCGCGAGGAACTCGTCGAAAGGGTCGCTGACGGAGAGCTCTTTGGGAAAATCCCGCGTTGCCCGCTGTGTTTCGAGGGCCACCTGCAGTACAATTATAAAAGAGGGCTGTATATATGTCCTGGATTCTGGGAAAAGGACCATTTCCGACGCTGCAAAGCAGCTTTTGATAGAGATTTCATTCAAAGAGAACAGTGGGTGGAATAAGGCTGCCTGCGCGAGAGAAGAGATATAGTTTGAGCTTTTGGTGGTTTATTAATTTTAATCGATAAATAATTAAAACTTCCTATAAGTTAGCAAGCTGATAACGAATTTGCGCTGTTCATAATCCATATAATTCATGTGAATATCATTTCTATTCGAATGTTATTGGCAGTTTTACGACAGATTTTACGCCTCTTAACAGCAAAGAAATCATTCCCATGAGTTCTTGAGGTATACAGCCGCGGTAAGCACCCGCCCCGAAAATAGAGTAGATTAGAATTCTTTTAAATTTATTAAATTTTTCAGACAAACTACAAAACATGACGAGTTCTTTGCTTGTTCTACTATTTCTGGCCTCAGCCTCTTACTTAGCAGCGGCGGGTAAGGTGCGACCTTACGGGCCATCACCTATCTCTCTGAACACATCGAACGCTGGTGATTATGCAGAATATACCTTCACAATGACTTTGGACACACCTATCATCAGCAATGGTATCCTACAGATCACTTTTCCCTTACAGCAATATGACCTGGGACTTGGGCTTTTAGACGCATTTACTGTTTATGCGCCTTACCCAACAAAAACAATTACTTGCTCTCTGGTGACAAATCTTGCTCTCACGGAAGTTTTTAAGCAGATCAGCTGTCCCATCGGCGCGAAACCAGCAAATGAGTCTTTTACGATCACGGTGATTGGAGTACGCAATCCCTTGAAAGTTGGAGGTACAGGCATGTTCAAAGTCCAGACAATTTACGGTGTAACTGGCAAGATATTGGACTATAATTATGCCTTCGGCGTTATCGGTATCGCGCCTGCGGCGCGAGAGTTAGCGAGCGCGTCTATCGAAGTAGAGAGCGGTTATTCAAGCCTGGCTGGAGTTATCTCGAACTGGATCGTTAGTTTCTCCCCTGTCAATGACATTCAGTCAAATATCGATATCCGTATCCTATTCCCTCCAGAAATCTTTGATTTTAGCTACGCGCAGACGTACCAGTGCCAGGCCGTGACAACCTATGGATACGCGCTAACAGGAGATATCCAATGTCAGTTTAACACGAAATTCCCGAACATAATCACAGTTGTTGGAAACAATGCGACTATTCCCAAAGGAAGCTCAGTTAACATTAGATTGCTTGATTTTTACAACCCTGCCCGCCAGTGCACGACAGAATTCTTTACGATTTACATTTTGGAGAAGGATACGAATAACACCATCGAATACCTGGCTGGAGTCCCTGGACTCGTGGTGAACCCAGGAACCATCGATGACGTTGACCTGAGCCTTACGTATCCAGGCTATCAGCTTTACACTAACGCCAACAGAGATTTTATTCTGAAATTCAGGCCATCGAACCCGTTCAATGCGGTTCGTATTGCAACGGCGTTCCCGACGATTACAACATGCAAAGTTATTTACGGGCTGCCTGTCAAGGACTTTAACACACCGATCGTTTGCACGCCAGTATCGAACATGATGACGATCAAGGGGTTTGCGACGTATGAGCCTGAGGATATCTATTTGAAGGTGGTTCAAGTGCTTTTCAGGGCAACATTACCTGGTATTGCGCAGATCTTGAACCCTGTGCAGATCTATACGTATTTGGATACGGAATTCCTCTTTCCGGTTGACCAGAACGTGAGCGCGTTCAATACGAGACAAACGATAAGCAGCGGTCCTGGTAATTTCTAAAAGTTTGTTAGCATGTGACTTAATCGCTAATAGCAACTCAGCTGGCTCTATGCACCATGACGACGACCGTTACAACGCCTTCTGGGACTGGAGGCACGATTACGTTCTCGATTCGAGCAGGGACCAACCTGGCAGCGACCAATATCGTTGAGATTCAGATCGGGGATATCTTCTATGGAATTCCTATCTGTCAATGTAACGCTTTGAGCTGAAAATCATCTTATTTCTTTATTAGATCGACCAAATGGTGGCGCCTTAAATAGTGTTACTTGCACGTACTTAGACGGAATCATTCAGGTGAATCTTGGGACTTATCAAATCTTCAGCGCAGGTGCTAATGACATACAGATTACCGGGTTGACTAACCCGTACGCCACGAGGACCTATAATTTCAGAATCAATGTCTACTCAGCCAGTTCGACAACTCCTACGCATTATGGCACCGGATCCTTTGCAGTCACCTCAGTACCAATCGCCACGGCAACAGCCGCTTTGATGGCGAGGCAAGAAAAACAAATGACACCGTTGCTGGTTTCCTTCACATCGCCAGTCGAGCTCTACGACGGTTATCAGCTGACCTCTGAGCCTTTCAAAGAATCCTCAGAGATCCATATAAGAATCTATCTGACTGACGGGGGAATTAGTTGGTTTTACTATAACCTTGGCTACAATTTGGCGTCGCCTCCGCAGGATACAGCTAAAAACAAAACTATTCCCTGCCAGGCGATTACCGGTTTCGAGGCTTCGACCTTTAGTACAGCGATCAGCTGCGATATTTTACTGGGTCCCACAACACCCACGGCAGCAGACTATGCCACTATTCGAGTCAGGGATTTCATTGGAGTGCTCTCAGGCACCGTGATGAAGGTGGCAATTCCAGTCTACAATGTGAACGCCCCCGGATGTAATTAATATACTCAATTTTCCTGTATTAACTTATGTGTTTTCTCATTATCTAGCCCCAACCACTCCGAAAATGGATATTATCATCTATTACAACTATGAGGGAGAGAAATATACGATCGCTTCGACAACAATCAATCCAACCGATACAATTGTTACTAACACGGGTGTAATAGCGTCAGCATTTACAGCAGTTCTAACGGCTCCAGACATCCAGTCCACCACAACATTAACACTTACATTCGACTCACCAGCAGTGACGGCTACAGGTGATAACTCAATCGTGGTGTTCTATCCAGATGGTAATGAACTTTATATTATCTCCGAGGGCTTACGTCTCTCTAGGCTTCACTCTAAGCAGCACATCAGTCATGACACTCGATGGTGCAACTGTCCCAGACGATAATATAGTCTATTATAACGATTTCTTGTTCTTTACGATTCTCATCCCAGCGAACTTGGCTGCTACGACCCATACTCTTGAAATCACCGACGTTAACACCCCATCATCGCAAGTCGTGGCGAATACCGCGATTCTCGAAATCACTAGCAACTATCAGTATGTTAAGAAGGACTCCGCCGCCATCGCACTTACCCCTGGAACTTTCGATACAACCACCGGAAATATACCTTTCCTCGACGTGCTCGACTCTGCGCCGAACCACCCATATGCTACATACGTCTTCTCCTTCAAGACCACCCTCACCACCACCTCTGAAGATAAAATAGTAGTTCAATTCCCTACACCAACGTACGATTTCACGGGACTGACCACTTTACCTTATCCAGAAAACTTTTGCAATTTAGTAGGTTAGTTGGAACTCTCTTTATCATGTCTAATATTTCTTCCTCTAGATCAATCTAAAGACATCCCAGTTACCGGATCCTGCTCTGGAGTAAGTTGCACGGTGACCGGGTTCCAAGATATTCCTATTGGTACGTTGGTCGCGTTCTCTGTGTATGGCGTGAAGAACCCCGCTACCTCGATTAACACACTAATCTTCAAAGTCAGCACTCAAGATTCCGATAGCAATATCATTGAAACCGCGGATCTCGTCGGAAACGCTACGATGGTCTCAGGAGCAGTGTTCGATGTTCAAGACCTCAATGTCAAAGAAACGAAGCTCATTCCAAATAACGCCATCGTCTTCGGTATAATGTCGTTTTACATGGAGCCTACCTTCTCCCTCCCCAAGTCCGCGGAGATATCAATCACTTTCCCTTCTGGTTTCACCCTCTATTCGACTTCCACAGATGAGACAGAGTGTCTCGCTGACGGTGGTCTTTATTCCATCATATCCTGCACCACTCCTGCGCCCCCCGGCCTCACTATCGAAATGGTGACCGGGGAGCGTTCGAATAGTTCCATTCCGATTACCTTGTACTATGTTGGGTACTCCAAGTTGAACACCCCAGGAGACCCTGTTGCAGGTTGGCAAATCGAAGTTAAATACCGTGGTGACTTAATCGCGCAATCCGGTCTAGTTGGCAGCTTAACCACCGGACCTTCACTCAGTAATTACTTACTAGCAGGTTCCAATAGCTAACTTTTTTGAAAATCAGCTGGAAATCTCATCATGAACATTGACATGACATTTTACCCCCAGAATGAAGGAGAACAAGCGAATTACTACTTCACTTTCTACCCTGCAGGGCTTCTCACAGAGCTGACCCCAGAGACGATATTCTTCATCCGTTTTCCCACAGAATACGACCCACAGCTCTGCTTATACAATATCGCTGTCTCATCTGATGACGTGGACGGTGCGCTCCATGCTTTTGTGGTGCATAGAGATCTTCGAATCACAGGTAATTTTTTTCAATGAAGGAAATGCTATAATCGATGTAATTAACCACTTAGGCGTCAATTATACGGATACGGTGCCAGAAAAGATAACCATACGAGTTTGGGGAGTCGTCAATCCGAATAGATACGATAATACGAGAACTGGGAACTTCTTAGGAGGAATAATAGAAGATACAGAGTTGAAAGGAGGTAATGAGCAAATACTCGGAGTTATCCCATTGCTCGCTCCTGACTCTATTTCGCTCACAAGTCTCTCGACTTCTGTGGCATATGCTAGGTATCAGAGCTCTTTCACCTTCACGTTCCAGCCAGCCCAGTCAATCCTCTCCTCCGAGCTTGGCGGACTCATCTACATCGACTTCCCGCCGGATTACATCATCGATTCGTACGGAGGTAACTGTACGATTAACCGGGAGTTTTCTTTCTTCGTGAACTGCAAAGTCGATAATAACCGAATCACGGTGAACGCAACCAACTCCGAATGGCCGGTGTCGAATGGACCTCTCACTCTGTCGATATATGGCATCAATAACCCGGACGATGACGGCGATACGTTCGCCTTTGTGATCTCGAACTATGATTCTCTCAATTATCAAGTGCTGGGAAGAACCTACAGTACTTTGAACCCAGCTAGTTTCTACTACACGTACGATGGGAGTCAAATCCACGTGAACTATGACCGGCCGATATACCTCGAGGTTGGTACCTACACTGACACTATTTACGTCACATTAGATGCGCCATCGACTCAATCTTTAACGCTTACTCCTAATGTGTTGAGTCCTGATATTATCTTTGATGTGTTCCCGCTGAAGATTGGTTTGGGTGACACTCAAGTGTCTTTTAGGATTGCGGCACCGCGCTATATCCTCCAGAAGACCTTCTATATCCAATGGGCAAAGACCGGAGACAGCTACGACGCGACTTATGCTCCTTTAAGAAGAACTCCAATTGTCATGGTTTCCGGTGTTTTCAAGCGGATTGTGGAGTTTGAGGAAATTGATTATATTCCCGTGGGAGGCGAGAGTTACCCGCTTGCGGTATTCACCAAAAACCCACCGTATCACGATCTGAAGATTAAAGTGAATGTATTAGACTCGTTGTTCTCCAGTGACGCCAGCAGCCTCATTTTCAAGCAAGGCCAAGAATCCGTAACCTTCATCGTTTTTTCACCATTACAAGTTTGCTTAGGCCTTCTACAGTGTCAAAGTTGACCCCACACACCCCGAGCCTTCGACTGGCAACATTGAATTCGAGCTCGATACAGCTAGTTTCGACCATCTCTCTTACTCTTTTCCTCTAGACGCATACCAGAACCAGATCAGAACGCTTCCAATCCCTATCAACCGTAAACTCCATTCTCGCTTTGCATCCTCTCATCATCATTTCTAGCCGAGGAAACTGATGTGCCCTCTCTCACCTCCTATGCAGTAACAAAGAAGAATCAAGTTTCCGCCACTTTCCATCTCGTTGGAACAACTCTTGCCTTTGTTTACTATGTTTATGGGCATATTGGTATGCCAGAGCCTCTATTCTCAGATGTGCAGAGTCAAGCATTCAACGAAACATTAAACTACTCAGACCCTGTGTATGGAGTCACCTACATCAAAAACACTGCCAGAGACGTCGATTTCACTCTCACCCGTCTCACTCCTGGAATAAGTTACACGATCTACTTCTATATCATGAATCTCAATAAAGTCTTCAATCCTCAAGCTTACCAATTGAATTTCACAACAGATGGTAATCTGTTCCTCCTCTTTCTTGGCTTAATGTTTGAAAAGACCCGGATAAACCCGCGTCGTTTATCATGGCGATCGCGCAAAATAACGTCAGCTCAGATTTGAAAAAAGAGTGGTTTGTGAGACTGTCTGCTATGATTTCGATCGATAAGGAGAGGTAATCAAAAGCGCTCTTTCTTATCTCATTGAAAAATTAACCCAGAGTCTTTGAATTGGCCTCTGATTGTGTCCAGACACAGCTTGAGCGTACATATAGCGCGCCGAATACAACATACGTTCAAGTGGTTGTGCTACCAGATCTCACAAATACAAACACCGCGAATGAACCTCTTCAATTGATAGAAACATTAGCCGCTCGAACTTCTGAAATCAGAGCGTTTATTCCTCGTTTGAGTGGTGATTTGATTCAAAAAAATCGTCTTGATACCAGAGCTCCAGAATGGAGCGGGACACCGCAGTGGCTTTCAGCTGATACAGGTTCAATAGCGTTTACAGTAACATTTTCAGTGTATTATGACAGATGTTTATTATTTCCTAGGCAAAAGTCGACGCTTGTGGCTGGATAAGAGCCGTGGCTATCCCAGTGCCGCTATCGCGAAACAACACGGCTAGTAATGAGACCGTGCAGGCTACAGACTCAACAGATGTGTACGTTATGTCTTATCAAATATTCAGACAGCGAAATTTCACAAACTTGCCTGCGTTGAATACAAGCATTCGAGTGAATGATCATGACCAGACGTACGAGTTGAACATTACGGGGCTTGCGGATAAACTCATCTACCATATATTCATCACGACAGAAAACGATTGGCCGGCATATAACAGACTGCTGGGGAATGATGCAGTGATGAGAATAGAAGCGAAAACATTGAAAATTAGAAGTAATATAGCCTGTTATTCTCCCTCTCTAAACTCCTGATTCACTAGCTCCTCTTAACATATACAGTAAAAACAAGGGATCTTGCCTCACGGCAATTGGAGTAATTATCCTTCAAATCATCATACTCTCCTTGATGGTGCTTTAACCTAAGCCAAATATCTTAATGAAAAGCTTTCTAAATAGCATAATATCATACATTTATTGCTTTGTTACTTGAATATTATTGATAAATATTCAATGATTATTGACTCTTCCATCAACCATTCAAATCCATCTTCACACCATAATACCAAAACAAAATTAAGTGCATTTAGTAGATGTCCTCCACCGTTTCAAAGAAACGGCTGGCACGACCGCCTCAACTCAATTAGCGAGTCAAACAGTATCGTAGTTATTCAATTTATACAGCTTTGAGTCCTACGGCCCAATTATTAAAATAATATCAAGTTAAATTCATGCAATTCATTTCCTTTTTTCAAAGGACTAATTTATTGGTGTAGTAAGAGTAATCATTAGCAGCTAAATCAGTAAAATTTTCTAATCATTATTAGCAGTTAGCAAATTCACTTCCCTTTCGCTATTATAAACAGAAAGGAAGGCATGGCTTAGCATTTGAGTCTATTGTGATTTGATTTGTTATTTCCTGCTGCAGGTTTCTTATTATTCGATGTCTTCGCTTTCGCACGCTTGTTCGGTCCTAAATCAAAATAATTGAAGAGAAAACTATCGGATAAGGACCTGCATGGGGACGCTGATGGTAGAACGTATCCTCATCATCATCTTCATCGAAATAGCCGTAATCCTCATCGTAGTAACCCTCCTCGTAGTACTCATCATAATACTCGTCCTCTTCATCACCCCAATGGTTTGAATAGAAACCTACCATCACAAAATTCCCGTTACCCAGATCATGCAGGCTCTGGTCGATGCGGTAAGTATCTTCTAGATACTCCTTTGCATTGAATGTACCCAGGTCGGTTAGCACCCTAATCTTTTGGGTTATCTCAATGCCAAGCATCTCCAATACACTCCAAGAACTATAGATTATATATAATTTAAAGACTGTCGATTGGAGAATGACCGTACTCTGGATGGTGGGCTAGTTTATGGTTTTTTTGCATTTTTAACTTGGTATTATTAAACTGCGTTTGCAGCTTAAGGAATTCCATTTTGAAATAGCCATGATCTAAGCACTCGAGCTCTTTGATCGTTATAATTTTTAAATTTTCACTCTGTTACCTTCGTCAGTGTCGACGGCGACCTTGTTTTCTGGGGTTTTCGCGGTGCTCAGCATTGTTAGCTCCTTATTGCAAACCGGACACCTGAGTTTGATGTCAGTCCACTTGTCAATGCAGCTTTCACTGCGTTTTGCAAAAAAATCAGCGAGGAAAATCAAACAAACGCCTCATACCAGAACGCGTGGCCGCATTCTTCCAACACCGCTCTCGAATCTCGGATAATGTCAAGGCAAATAGCACAAATGTCTTGTATTGCCTCCATTTTCTTTTTTTCTCGAGCGCTGTAAAATTAATATTCCAGCAAATTTTGCTTCGTTCGATTTTGGAAACCTTCACTAATAAACTTATTTACCTTACGCTGAAAATAAAATAAATCTTTTCTCATTGGTAACAATAAGCTAAACACCCATATTATTGTGAATAAGATTCTTTAATAGTACCAATCATCTAATAATCTTTCTACACACACACGTAACGGATTTTACATTCAATGTGTGCGGCAGAGCACGAACTATTCTTGCCGTATAAAAGCCCTCTGTTAGATAACATACAAACACAGGAAATCCTGCTCATTAGCCTTAATAATCATCATTATCATCACCGAGATCATCGAATAGCCCGTCGTCTTGGTCATCATCCATGTCCATCACAGGTATAATTCCCGGATTTTCCCTCTGGCGATCAGTGCCCATTTTTATATTTTTACTTATCGCGTAATTGAGCTCAGGGTCCTCGACTCGTACCTGGCTCAGGTTCACTTTCTTATCGTCTTTCAGGCTCTTTTGTGATAGCATCGTGTGGGTCCTCGGCGGTTTTTTCTGCGAAATAGGGAGTTTCTTTGAGACGTCGGAAATTAATGATCGATTTAATTCTCTCTCGCCGTCTTGGACGGAGTATTCAACCTGCGAGAGCTCTGGGTCGTTGTATACTGAGTTATAGTAGTTGAAATCCTTGAATATATTGCGGTAAAGGCCCACGAATTTATCGAAATCCATCATTTTGCAATTCGCGTAGTAGAATTGGACCCATTGATCCCAGTTGTTAATCCTCATGAAATCCTCCTTAAAATACTGGAACGTGATCGCCATCACGAGGAAAATCTCTATCCCCATTGGATATACCCTCATGATGATCTGATCCCAAACAAACAGCGTGATTCTTAAATTCATAAACTCGAACCCGAGACTGTGAATGAATCTTTTCACCAATGAGACGAGTAAATTGCGCTGAGATGGTTTATCTAAACTGAGGATTTTGGTCATTGCGTCAGTGATATCCACGTCAACGCGAGAGAGACTGTTCATGAACAGGTCCGTCATCATCGCGTCGTACTTCTCGTCGTGCTGGGCCACAAGGTCGGCGTGAGGGTCATACACCTTCACGATTTTTGCAAGGGAAAAATAGAATCCGATCATATCGCTCGGCGGAGAGAGCATGTAATGGCTCGAACTGAAGATTTTCTAGTGTTTTCATTGGAAAATTAAGCTCTTGATAACCAGAAGTCATTTACCAATAAAGGCATCGCGATGAGATAGAGGTAATCAGGTAAGATGCGATCCGTCTTCTTCTCGTAGTACGACAGCACGATTCTCATTATATTCATTGTCTTGGAGTCGAAACCGTCTGAAAGCATATGTTTCGCCTATTTACACTTTGAAAAACCGGCTCGGAGAAGCTAAACTATATACCACAAACTCTTGGCAATCCTGTCCGATCTGCACATCAAACTGCGATATCGTCAGCACCTTGCCTTTGTTGTATGTACGCCGATATTCGTCAGCAATCGCTGGATCTTCCTACATTTTCAGCTGACAAATAGTTGCAAAAAACTGCATTTTACTAAGCATAGCGACCATATTTTTTGCCTGAGGTCGTTAGGAAGCGGAGTCAATCCGAATATTTCGAGCTGGTCTTTGTTGCATTTATTCCATTCGAGTATTTGGGTGACTAGCGTCGTTAATATTGTGTATTTTTGGTCTCGCTAAAAGGCAACAAACCGTTAATATTGCTCGGTGATGAGGTGTATATACTGTTTCTCTTTTCAGCTCTTCTATGCGGAAGTTCACGATACGCTTCGCTTTGGAGAGAATTTCTTTGCTGGCTTCTTCTTTGCTGAATAGTCTGGAAATTTCGCGGAAAGTTGTCATTTTCTTCTCGTCGTCCATCTTACTGAACAGCTGGTTTCTATGATATGATGGAGTTTTCAAATATGGCCTCAAAGAATCGTTTACTCGTATTTTTTGTGGAACTTCATTGCGAATTTTTTGTAATCTCGTTTGAATTTTTCGTATTCTTTCCCTTGCATGATATATTCCCTGATTTCTTTCAATATCGCATCTATGTAGTACGCGTCAAGCTTCCTTAATTCGCGACCGAGTTTCGCGTCGTCCTTCTTAAAGGTTTTCATACCCTCAGCCATTTCCTGTAACTAACACTCGCTGTTATTTAATTTCAATAAATAATGAAAGTTCGATAGATTGGGTGTGACAGAAATTGTTAGGGCAAGCTTTAGATCTTGTCATTTCTTGATCCTTTTCCATTTGCCAGGTTCTTGTGACTGATCTCTTGCTCCTACAACGCATTTTAGGGTTTTTTCTCGGATACTGACCTAAAGGGCTATGTTGATGTGTAATGCTGATATTTTTTGAGAGATTCAAAGGAAACGAACACCTGCCGTGGATAAAATTGTGTCCGAGAGATGTGCGCTCTCAAACCATTCAATCAGATTGATTGCTTATCATATAGTATGACAATATCTGGTATTCGGGCGAAATAAGTGTACTTTTCACACAATAAAAGATCGCTTTGAATGCATCATGCATTTAACTGACATTTACTAAACAGATCATAGGGCATTCAAATTGTAATAACCCTTATCAAGGGCTTTTATTGAATACTATGCGAAAAATACTGCATTATTTTTCCTTGCTATTGAAGCTCTTCTTCAAAAAATCTCATTATAAAATGATATCTCAGGATATCCGTTTGCGAAACCGAAGCGTACCTAGATGGTCTTTTTTATTTCCGTTTCATTTTTTTCATAGCTGAACCTGCTCAATAAAAAGTATGAATTGAGTCCTCTGTAATAGTACTCCTTGGCCGATGATTATCCACCCGAATTAATTAAAATCATAAACTTACAGGCAAGCAAGCAATACTACGAGCGCTATTTTTGAAACTACCAACACTAGATGAGTTCAGGCGAATCTGACAACGACAGCGACTTTGGACCAATCCGAACGACTTCCAACCGACTTTGGAAATCTCATAAGAAATCCAAAAGTCCTCGGAAAACGGAGGAATTATCAACCAGCACCGAAGAATATACAACAAATCAACTACTCAAACTCCATCAACAAGCCGAAAAGGATCTTCGAATAGGCCGCATAGAAACCGCCCTGGAGAAATTCTATACCTGCATCGATCACTATTACACTGCAGTAGGCCAAGATACATCAAATACCGAATATTCCGAGTATTTCGTGGACACCCTGAAATTTCTCAATGAAAATGCATTGCATCTAATCAAAGAAGATAAGGTGGGCGCCTCGCTTAAGATTCTTGAGACGTGCAATGAAATTGCCAGTGGAAAAAAATACGGCGCGTTTCCACATATTCAGAGCTTGACGTTCAACCACATCGCGTGTTGCTATAGGAGGCTGGGAAAGCTTGAGACAGCTCTAAAGTATCTTGAGAAATCTGTTGCTGCGCTATCAGGCTCAGAAGAACGCGAAAATTTGGGAATCACGCATATTAATTTCTGTGCGATTTACTCTCAGCTGAGGAAGTATGGTTATTCTGGCTGATATTAGCTTATATTTGCCATTGCAGTCATAGGAAAGCTCTTGAGCATGCGAAACACGCAGTGAGTGACTGTTCGTTTGATCTAATAAGGTTCACGGATGCTAACGGGCAGCAGAACAACCCAGCGGAGCATAGCAAGAAGGTGTTTTGAGAATTTTGTGCAAAAATTTAACTCGTTTTTTCAGGTCGCGATGCTAGCGATTTCGTACTACAATATGGGCATTGAGGAAGACCATTGCGGGAATCATGAGAACGCGAAGAGCGCTTTTGCAAAAGCATATGAGCTGATTGAAAAGACTTATGGAGCTGATGATCCATTTGCGAAGAGGTTTTTTGCAGCTTACAATGAAGTGCGATCGGTAGCTAATTTGTGTGTGTGTTATCAATGCAATAATTTTTTGCATAGAAACCTAAAATGCAAAGTCTCCGCTCTCAATCGCCGAAGATCGTACGCGAGAATCGCCATCACATGACGATGCCAATCAAGGACAAGCGCCCTGTCTCGCTTCCGCGAAATCTCAGCAATCAGCAGCAAAGAGGAGCTCCTTTACCTAACAAAGATCTCTCGTTTAGTCATCAATCACCAGAGAAAGTCTACCTTGATTCAAGGAATCGGGTAGTGGTTGCTCCTCCTAAAAAGCATGTGACAATGTAAATTTTGATATTGATGTTGCAGAATTTAATAATTGGATGGGCAGAGCGCATGGGATCGAAACAAGGACGTTGGATGAGACGCTGAATAATTCTAAGGATCTCAACCAAAGTGTGAATCAAAGTGTGAATGCGGTAGATTTGGCCGAATTTAGCGGTCGTCATAAGAAAGTGGAGAAGCTGCCGTCAATCGGAACTCCTCAGAATAGAGTGAATGATTCTTATGAGGCCAAATCGCAGGAGCGGAACCAAGGCAGTTCGGAGAGACTGAAAGGCTCGAATCCGAAGGAAAAGCAGAAATTGCAGCAATTAACGAATAATTTCACGCCTCTGAAAAAGGAAACTCAAGAGCAGTTTATGTAATATTTGCAAGAGTTTGACCGAATATCCATGACGGCGCATTATAATTAGGGAAGATAAAATCGAGGAAGAGCGATGGCAGCAGAAAAATGAAGAAATTATCGAGATCGAGAAAGCCGCAGGCGACAACGATTCAAACCCTCAGTAATTTCTTCACTGGCCGCAGAATTGAGTAACATCTCTGTAGCACTCCTGACAGAGATGAAGACTTGAAAAATAACAGAAAGGCTTTTCTGATGAGTCTGCAAAAATACCAAAAACCGTCAGAACCGAAACCGAAAGGCACATACTCTCAGTTTATGAATTCCCAGGACTTTGAGGAAAATTTCAAAAGTATTCATCTCGAAATAATCAAATGCACTAATATTCTCACTTATAGATCCATTGAATTCTTATAGTAAAGACTTTTCAAGGCCAGGAAGTAAATCATCATTTTACCTATGCAATTTGTGTTAAATTCACTTCATTGCCTAGCTGATATCAGATACCAGTCCATGGTGAGGTCATCCATGAAGGTGAGTCACATTTCTCGTATCTCCTTGGTCTAATCCAGAGTATCACGTTAGAAACCATTGAAAAGAGAGGATCGAGCAGCCGTGAAAGTCCAAAAGCGTATTCGAGGAATTTTAGTGCGGCTGAGATACAAAAAGCTACTGAAAACTCAGAAGCTGGTGTATATTCATCGATCGACTGAGAGATATGCTCTGCGGCCAGAAGACCCCTTCGATAAGCAGACATTTGAAGTGTTTGTTTGGTTGGAACTGCTGAACGAGAAGATCCTTTTCAATTTTTTTTCTATAATAACGAAGAAGCTTTGTCTGAAAGGCCGCTTGCCTTATGAGATGAAAGAGAGACAAACGATAAGAGAACTCAAAGTCAACGCGAAGGCTTTCGCGCAAGCTCATCTTCAAAAGGTCACTATCAAAGACAGCACCGTTATCTTCGGAAAAGGTAGTTAGTTGTCGTTGAACGAGCTCTAAACTAAAGTTTCATTAGTGACTCAGAGCGATATTGATAAAAATTTAAAGCTATTGAGAGAAGATGAAGAAGGAAACTCTCCACAGAAGCACGGGAGGTCTTACGAGACGACGATGAGAGCGACGGATTGGAATAGCCAACCGGTCAGGGGCGACTCGAATTCTCCAGAAAAAGGGCAGCTGACGGCACTTCACAGACTTCAAAATGAAGCTGAAAAAGCAAAACCCATTGAAATGCGAATTGCGAAAATCGAACAGGAAAACTCGAGGCCAACGACACCGCTTGACCCCAAAACCGAAGCTGTGAAGCCAAAAGCAGAGACATCTAAACCCAAAGCCGACACCCAACCCAAAGCCCAACAAGTAGCGAATAACAGTCCTAAAACTGAGGCAAAACCCTCAAAACAAACAGGGCAAGAGGTGCCAAAAGCGGAAACTCCAAAGGAAAAACCTAAAGAGGTAGCAGAGCCGAAGAAGGAGGATCCTCCTAAAGGAAAGCCCAAAGCAACTGTAAGGATTGAAACTCCGAAATCAGATGCTGAAGTACCGAAGGAGACGAAAACCGAGCTTCAGAAAGCCAATACAGTTGCTCAAGAATCAAGGAGTTCTCCTGTTAAAAAGGAACAAAAGCCTGTGAAACAGCCGACTCAGGAGCAGGTTGACCTCTTACAGAGGTCGATTAGAGGCTATTTGGGTCGGAAAAAGAGCTTTTACTTTGAAAGTGCGTATTGGGAAGTCCTTTTCTCAAAGAATTTCAGGATGAATGGACGAGTTCTCAACTTAAAGGTCCTGCAACAGAGGAATAAACCGACGAGTAAGCCGACCCCTCCAGTGCATAGAATATACGGCATTGACCTAACCGAAGAAATGCTATTTAATTCTTTGCCATTCCCTTCGCGTGCGATGAATCCGAAGAGAGTGACGCTTGATAAGCTGCAGGCAGTGGTTGATATTAACGTATTCACTCACGTGATGGAGCTTAAGCCACAGTACGCCGTTGAAGCTCAACCCTCGAATCCCGATACCTCGCCGACTAAAGCAGCAGAGCAAAAAGCGGCAGTGAATGGCACTCCACAAAAAGCGACTTCCAGCTCAAAGAATACTGCGGAGAGAAGGCCCTCGGGAGGTAAAACTGTCGAAAGAAGGCCCTCGAGAGACAAAGCTGCGCTTCAGAATACAGCGCAGAGTCAAACAAAACCAAAAGAAGTTCCGACTCCAAAAGAAACTGAAAAAGCGAAGGAGGAAGCTAAATCTGAGCAACTGAAGAAGACGGCTCCTGAAACTCGAAAGCAGCAGTCACAAAGGAGCGTCCACAGCCAGGATTCGAAGCAAGAAATGAAAGAGAAGGTTATAAATAGCATGTTTTTGTTTGTACTAACAGTTTTCTTAGGAAGTTGAGAATAAGCTTGTTAAGCAAGATAGCCGACGAAGTAACACTTCAGAAAGAGCTGGGGATAAACTCGTAGCTGTTGAGAAAGCAAAAGATTCGGAGACTCCAAAATCCCAGCACCAAGCTCAAATCCAGCAAACGATTTCAAAGCAATATTCACAAAAATCAAACGATCCTGAGCAGAAGAACCCGACACTCAAAACTCACCAATCAGAGGCAGATGAAAGCCAGAAACCAACCCTCACAGAGCAGAAATCACAAAAAGAGGAAGAAAAGCCTCAAATTGAGAATAAGCAGTCTCATGAAGAGGAAAACACAAATCAGAAACCAGAAATAGTGACTCAGAACAGCTCAAACACTGAAAAAGAGACGTCTATTAAGGGCGCTAAAGAAGACTCTCAGGACGAACTCACAGGAAACACTGAAAAAGAAACTGAAGAAGAAGATCCTACCTTGCTAAGAAAAGAGGACGAGGCTGAAGAGCGAGCTGAGTACCAGGATCCTAATCTCGAGTCAACGGAAATTGCCAAGCCTGTTGAGAAGAAACCTGTAAAGAGTGTGTTTAAGAAAGCGGAGGGGGCTCTAACAGCGATTGAGGCTGCAAGGAGGCTCCAAAATTTCGCTAGAAGGAAGGCTAAAGAGAGAATTTACATCACTTCCTTCCCTATTATCTTCCCTCGGCAGGAAATAAACACGTATGTCTTTTGGATTTCTTCAATGGAGAAAATCTGTGTGGATATTTTCCAAGAGAAGAAGAAACCACAGGAGTTGCATTTGGAGTTGAAAGATTTGGGTCTTAATTCGGTTCAAGAGCTGAAGCGCGCTTCGGATTTGGATATAGCGCTTCTGCCGTTTATTTCGCAGCAGAATGAGCGCGTGGTGTTCAAGAAGGCGGGAGAAGGGAAAAGCTCTCATTTAAAATAGGAGTTAGATAACACACTGACTATCTACTAATTCATTGATTCTAGATAATAACGTTTTGCTGTTTATCAGATTATTATTAAGTAAAGCTTTTGTTTAGCCATTATATTGGGTCTATTTTGATATAGATTTCCACATTTAACGATATTAAGTTTCATATTGATCTTGACACTGATACCTCCAGTGAGGATGTAATAGAAGTCACCAAACGAATATAGATAGCTCTCTGCATAGAGTTTGTTCGGCTAGAATATGGAAAAGTTCTCCGTCGCAATCCTTTATTATAGCTGAAAAAGTGTTAGAATCTCAGAGATAGTCAATATTGAATGAAAATATCGTCGTTGTCGTTAATCAAACTCGATAGATGGGACAAATGGCGAGCTTTTATATTGCAATCCATTTTCTGAACTCGGGTTATTTTTTAAAAAAATATCTTCTGAAATAAACAAACAAACCAAAATTTCACCACAAGCTTGAACATATATCTACTCGCAAAAGCACTAAATTAATATTTAAGGAAAAAATAAAAAATTAGTAGACTCTCACAATATTTGTTTCATATCACTGTGAACATAATATCTGCTGGATTTAAACTTCTTTTTTTTTTAAACCAGGCTTTTGACCCCACCACCGAAATCTCATACTTTTTTTCTCTCTCCCTGAAGCCATTCAACCATGGATAGAATTGGCAACAGCTGCTAATTCGTATATTGACTAGATGAAATGAGCTCTAATGCACTCTTCAAAGCATAAAATAATTCACTTCATTTTCCCAAAGAATTGTTGGTTTATCACTCATCAAAAAAAAAACCAAAAAAAAGCGCTCAAAGTAAGTTTACTATAATCAGATGGCATCAATCACGAAAATTTACATTATTTGGTCAAATAAACTAATTTGTTTGAAGAAGAACCAAAATCTGCGTCTGAAAACACCAGTAAGCACCTCAGAAAAAAAAATTTATTGGCTTCTCTTGAAATATATTAATTTATTGAAAACCGATAGAGATCGAAAACTGTGAAAGTAGCTAATGCAAAACACTTCGGCCAATGCGAAGAAGATAAGCAAGGCTCAAGTCTACAGTTTAAAGAACAACGAATTCGTTCGGAACGGCCAGCTCTTCGGAAAAGAGTCAAAATTCTCAAAAATCGACGGAGAAGTCGAACCTGATGACAAAATCGCCGCCAAAATCTTCAAAAATAACCTCAGCATCTCCCATAAACTCCTCTCTTCTAAGGTTTCAAAGACAAATCTCGTCCCTTTACCATCCATCTCGACCGACCTCTTTCATACTCATCACCAGCCACAATTACAAAGAGCGCTATCTCCTACAGCTTCCTTAAACACAGACCCTCACACGCCATTACTGAACTATCAAGGCAACCAAACCGCTCGTGCGAATTATAGAAATTTCAATACAGCTGCATCCCAAACCGGTCATGAATTTTTCAAGGAAAAGCTGCAGAATAAATTTGCGAAACTCAGCGCAGATAATACTCCGCAGCCAAAGCATACACGAGCAAAGAGTGAAGCTGCTGAGCTAGTGGTCGTGGATCCAACAAAAATCGAAAAAGAAGCAATAGGAAGAATACGGTTTGAGATGGACCGACACTCAACGCATTCCTCCCAGAATCTGAAAAGAGATGTCTCGTATCTCTCGGAGAGTAAGAAAGGAGCAGCTAAACTGGAAATGAGCTCGGCAGTGGCTCGAAACATACAGTTTTCTTCAATTTTCAGCAGAAATTTGAGCCCATCGTCCTCAAAAAGCGCCAGGCGAATCGATGAAGGGAATCTCGAGTCGAATCAAGTAAAAAAGAGCGAAAACATCTCTGAAAACGAGCAAATTGACTCTCACCAGCCTTCACCGCGGAGTTTCTCTAAGATGGCTCAAATGGGTTTTTATAACCGACAGAGCAATAGATCATTGCCCTCGTTATTCAACAATGAGATTCATACACCCTTGATCTCATCGCCAGTGTTATTTTCGCGCACGTTTTATCCAGACAATCGCATTGAAAAGCCCAACGGCGACCTGGGTGTCCAGAATCTCCAGGCTAGTGAGTACCGCGAGCGATTTAGGGAGTTAACTCATTTCCCAGGGGAGACAGCCGGCTCTGAACAAACGATTTCGACGATTCCGAGGATAACTTCCAATGAAACTAAAAGCGCGCATGTGGTAAAGACAGAAGTGGAGGGGTATACTCTTAAATGGGAGGACATCCTTGACGACGCAGAGCTCCAGTCTCTGAAGAAAGAGCTGCCTAATATCTTCTCAGGCGCGCTGCCAAACCGCACTGACGTCGTTCTGCTTTCTAAATGGGTGCAGGAGAAGATTAATACTATAGCGTCGCTGAAAGACTGCGATGAGAGGGAAAAATGCAAAAAATGTGATAGTATTTATAACATCGCGCTTAATGAGATCATTAGACAGATCTCAATCGACTGCTTTGAACGTGGGAACCTGCTTTATCGGATCTGGATGAGCTACCTCCGCATTTTTCAAGGCTTCCGAAAGCAGCTCGTGCAAAAACAGGAGCAATTCCATGACCAATTCGAAGACACGTATAATAAATTGCATAAGATGTACAAAGATACTATTGCTGAAAAAGACGCGAAAATTATTCAAAATGAGACCCAGATGGCGACTCTTCGGCATGAATTCGAGGAAGTAAAGGGGAAATACGATAAGATGCACGGAAAGGAGGTCGAGCTAAAGCAAACGAATGTGGATCTGAAGAAAATAATCGTAAAGCTTAAATCTCAAGTTAAAACTCTACAGAAAGAAAACGATACGCTGAGTTACCGCCTTGAGGGAAGACATGTCGTTTCTGGGCGATCGTCTTCAGCCCAAGTAGATATGAGAAATAGTCTCTCACGATCGGGGAGTCTGTTGGCCTCGCCGGTCCTGGCGGCTCACCATCCTCAAACCCTCGAAAGTAGTGCGAAAAAACTTGACTATGACCGGAAACCGAGCATAATCTCCAACCTTGGGCAGATAAACGAGATCGTGAAAGCTAAGAACATTGGGGATGATTCAGACGTTGTGACTGAAGAATCGTCAGAAAACTTCGAGATTGAGAACCAGGAGAGCGAGACTGAGGAGAAAGAGGTTTACAAGATCGATCAGCTAAATAATGCATTCGTCGGGAACCTGAATCTACAAGGGGATAAGGAACTTGACCATAGAGAGACTTCTACTCAAGATCCTGTGTTTTATGCGATGATTGGTCGAGAGATAGCATGTCAAACGGAGCTAAATTTAGTGGATAAGAAGTACGATAACGTAATGGATAAGCAATCGCATGTGGATGAGCTGGTTACTGAGCACCAACTGAGGTTAGAAGTCGATGTGGTAGCAGTATCGAAAGAATTCAAGCTTGCAAACGGCGAAAAAGAGGAGCCGAAAGAGCCTAACAGCAACCCCAGCGAAGCCAAGAAAGAGACCATCAAGCCCTCTGGTATGAAGATTAAGACAAGTTCTCCGCCAGGAGAGAAAGAAACTGAAGCAGGGCGCGTTCAAAAGAATGACTCCAAGCCCGCTCCTGACTCTAAGGTTACCCCTGGATCCGAATTAACTCCTGATTATAAACCGAAAATAACTAATAATCCTGCATCGAGTCGCCCGGATGCAAACAAACTGCCGAAACTAAAAGCCAATGGATTCCAAGAGGTTGGCGGGTTTACTCAGGCGATTGAGGAATCTCAAACAACCCGCAGGACAGACGAAAAACGAGAGGAAAAGCGGTATTTGTCCACCAGGAATTTGGAGCAGGTGACTCAATTAATAGCTGAGAAGAAAATTGGAACGCGCAATAGTATTGAGGAAAAATCCGAATTTGACCCTGTTTCTCCTATACCTACTACCAAGGAGCAGGAAAATGACAATGCCAGCCGACTAACATTTGAATCAGATGCCAATGCGGTGAATCGAGAGAATATAGCTGAGTTTCATCGAGCTAATAGTAAGAAATTCTTGCATTGTAATCGGTAATTATTCCTTGCTAAATAGGCGAGCCTCTCAGTGAATATAAGAGAGAAATGATGAAGAAGGCGACGTTGAATACGGTAATGCTGCTTATAGATTGGTATTTATGTGCTTTTAGATCGAAACAAGACGAAACTCGCTGGTCTTGATTAAAATCAACCCAAGCGACCCAGAACTGGTGAGCCAAAACCCAGAGTCTAGTCGCCAGGACCCTGATAGTCAAGATACAAAGCAGCAGGAATCTCCCTTGGAAGTGAAAAAGATAGATTTGAACGAGATCGATCCCGATGAAATTTACGATGATGGGGAGCGACCGGACGATCAAGACGACAATTGGGACAATCAGAACTCTCGGAATCCGACGTATTCAAGGAACTCTATTATGGAAGAAGAGGGAGAAAACAACTCAGACGACTCTCGAGAGGGTAATTCCCCATACAGCTACGATGGCGATAGCCAGACAAGAGAGGTGGCTGTGACAAGACGCAGTCACAGGTTCAATACATTGGAAAGTCCTGTGAGCGGAAAGCCGCTGTATAAAAGCATGACCTCAGTGACGTTTAAAAAGGCTGCAGAAGGAATCAAGGACGAGATCAAAAACCCAGAGCCTCAGCTCGAAGCCAAAGCGCAGTACTTCCAGCTCATTAGAATGTGGAAGGTCGAGGTCGAAAAAACAAAGCTCCTGCAAAAAAACATCGAGGATATGAAGGAACAGCATGCCCATGAGAAGAAAATGCTCGACGAAATCAAAGAGGAGAATAAAGCCCTCCTCGTTAAGATCGAAGAGCTCGCGGTCCAGCTCGACAAGGCCATAACCAAATGCAAACACGGAGGCTGTCATCTCTGCAGGAAGGAAGAAGAGGAAATGAAAGAAGACGCGGAGATGGGAGCAATGATCGACGAGGCGTTTGACGACGCTAACGATGATGTGGACGACGATGGTGAAGGCTCGCCCTCCAGAAAACGAAGAAGCAATCCTCGTAAAGACCGCAAGCAGGCTGGCACTTCCTCAACACAGGCTCAGCATATCTTCCTTGGCCGTAGGAGCGCCATGGACCGCAAGAATAACCCCGCGCCAGTGATAATCGCGAAACTGAAACAGAAAAAGATGTCAAAATTCAAGAATTTCATGCCTTTGAAGATGGTGCTAAGGCAAATAAACCAAATTTACGAGGAGAGGATCAAATGGTCCAAAGAAAGCGTGGTTGTCAAAGAAGAAGAGCTTAATTGCTTCGTTTACAACCTCTACCTCAACAATTTCGGTTTCAAGAAGATCGCTGAGCAAAAGTTTATCATTCTCGTCCTCAGCGTCAAAAAGTACCTGCATATCGTCAGAATAAACCTCTTCGCGAGGTTTTTGGGCTTGTTGGACGGGGCGACTAACTACACCGTCGATGAGTTTAACAAATATGTCGAATGCATGGAATTCCTCAATACTAACACGTTAGGCACGACGATTTTCAATGCAGACACCGACTCCAAGCATTACACGCCATACACCAGGTTCTTGGAGTATCTGAAGTTTTTCTCGGAGAATAAGCTCGGAATCGAGGAATACATTGAATTCAAGAAGGAATTCGAGCCGCTAAAGGAACCTGACCCCAAAAACGTGAATCGATATGGTATTATCGACATCGATTTCTTTATGATGAAGATCCTGACCAAATATCGCTTGGTTTGCAACAGAACCAAGCAGTTCGTTATAAACGCCTTCAAAGCCGCGGATCTCGATGGAGATCGTATGTGCAACCTACGAGAGTTCATTCTGCTGTATAAGTACATTGAATCTGAGAAATTCGATCAGGAGTTTGTGGAGACGCTATTTGATGATTACGCCGATCTTTTCGTGAATAACGAAAGGAATTTGTCGTTTGATAAATTCACGGTAATTTGTGTGGAATACAGCCTTTTCTCGGACTATCAGCAGGATAAGTTCTTGATGATAACGAAAAAGGAGCAGCTACTGGAGCAATTGGACGATTTAAAGAATAGATGGCTGACGATTTACTCGAATTGCGAGAATAAGCTGACTGGGCTGAAAAAAGCAGCGGATAAAGACGTGAAGAAGTGGATGCAGATTTTGCAAGTGCTGGGGCAAAGAATCCAGGCGCCTACGCCGGAGAACATCGCGGAGATCAAGCCGCTGCTTATCGCAATGAAGATCATGGAGGCAGAAGTAGATTTGCTCGTTGAGAATGAAACTGAAAAGAAACCTGATTATTAATACGCTTGGATTTTAACTCTATTAAGTGGAATTTTGTAATGTAAATTTTTCTTAGAAAATGCATTTATTATGCTATCTATAACCATAATGTCCAAAGACTCATCAGGTGACTGTAGCCTCACCTAACCCCATCTATTTTCCTGATCTCTTTTGCTATTCCGAGCCAAAAGCATGTTAATAACATAAGCGAAAGAGATTATTTAAAGTGTTTTTGTCATTGAAAGTTCGTGTTTTTCGTACAAAATTTCGCAAAAAACTTAATGAATTCTGATAGCACTATGTATTGATATATACCGGTATATATATAGATAGAAAGGGAGATATATTTGATAAAAAAATCCCTCACAAAACTCACCGTTCTGCCCGGGCTATTACCATACAAAATTCCTATAATTCGAGTGCAGATAATTTACGCAACCTCAGTAACTTTCTAAGGCTTAATGCTGGAATTCGTATTGAAAACGTAGACCGCGTTCCTGGTATCAACGAAGGACCCCAGCAGCGACTTCATATCCCCACCATCGAACTCAGACACCACGAATGACTCTTTGTCCTCGCAACCCCTCGCGCTGAACAGAATCACCGATTCTTCAACCGACGTGTCACCTTTTACGGCCTCTCGCGTGAGAAGTTGCTCGGCGTCAACCTCAACATACTCTTCAAAGTTCTCAGTCTCACTCAACCAAGAGACCGAGACATCCTGCTGCTTAGATTCAACGTATTTGATGTGATATTTCGCACCGGGAGACATTCCATCAGTACAGCGCGACGTCGTTCTATTGCTCACTCTCAAAGTGTCTCGAGTAAAGGCCTCGGAAACCGTCAATGTCATGGGTTTGGTTTTAATTTCCTTGATATTCTCAAGTGTTGGGAGGTTGCTTGGTCGAATGGACACGTGATTGAAGGGCTGATCGCTGGAGTATGACTGCCGCGAATAGGCGGTGGCTGACAAGAGCTTTGAGCTGTATAATCCGGACCTATCATAAGTTGATCCTTTATTTCCGCTGTAATGAGTAGGTTGCTCGGAATATCGCCCACCAAGTTTGAGTTCTGCGAGCCTCTTTTGGATATCTTCATAGTTTTTAGAGTTGTAGTGCCTACCAGTGGAGGCAGAGGTTCCGTAGTTCACCTGCATCTAAAAATTTGCTTCTTTGTTCTGATTTTTATCGAATCTAATATTCTTATTTTAGCGTTGTTGAAATACACGAAGCGGGATTAATAGTCGTTCTATCGCTAATTTTTTGAATTTCTTAATTTTGAAACTAACAAGCTTGTGCGGATTAATTTATTTGAAAAAAGGGAATTGCGTTACTGAATTAAGGTTGATGTGATGGCGTTCAAATTTAAAATTAGCTTCTCAGCGGTAATTCAGCTTGATAGTGTCCAAAAGCGTTGGTTAACCGGTTAATTTCTCGAAGTTCTAGATGAACCCTTAGGCACTGAAGGAAGTTCCAGTAGCTGAAAGGGAGAACAGTAGTGAATCAGCTCATGACACCTATGATTCAGCTCTCAAGTTCAAATAGAGTGCGGGTTTCGAAGGTATTATGAGGATTGATGAGTCCCTGGCTTTCTTTGCTAGCGCTGGTGTAGATTTCAATGGGATTGATTAGAGACAGCAGAGATATCGATATGACCTAACCCGTTGTCAGCTGACGAATAGAGTTTCACGAGCTGAGTTACCTGCAATGCAAAATTTGTGCTTAGGGGCCTTACAATGGCCAAAGCAGCAGCCATTAAATGAGGCTATTTTTCTCAATAAAATATGACAGATACCTGTGCCCTTGAATTCAACAACATCAATAGCAAGCTGTGCATGGATACTGCAGTCTGATACCAACTCAACAATGGTGTGGCAAATACAACCCGTTGTTAAATTGAAAACTATGAACCCTGGGTTTTTAAAATAAATAGACGGTCAGAATCACCCGCTTTCTACTTTTGCAGTCGAAAACAATCCAAGGTATTTTTTTTTTCTTCACACTCGCGGCATTCATTTTATTACGTTTCTGTCTGGTCATAGCCAGCCTCGTACCTAGACATTTTTTTAAAATCACTCATCACCTCCAAGAAACTATTTTTTGTCATTACATCTTTGAGTTTTTTTTGACTTTAGTAGTTCCAGAGATATCAAGGGTATTTTCTTCCAGAATATAACTATCATTTTTCAATAAGATAAATAAAAAATGTTGAGTTTATGGAAACTTCACCGCGCCGCTACCAAGCCGATCTTCTCGACCAGCGCGTACTTTTTCAGTACCCATAATTATGATTCTGACAACCCTTACGTCGTCCTCGGCGTCAAGGCAACAGATTCAGATATGCACATTAAAGCCGTGTTCCGTACTCTTTCGAAAAAATATCACCCTGACGTCAACAAAGACCCGAACGCTGCCGATATCCTCAAGAAGATCAACAACGCCTACGACAAAATAAAAACCGGCAGTCACAAGTACGGTTCACATTACCAGCACACCCATACCCACCGACCTCCACACTCAAATGCCGGGAACCAAGAGTGGAGGTCTACGAATTACGGCGACACGGACTGGAGCGAGGCTTTCCGCAAGCAACATCAGAAAGAAAAGACTTCTCAAGAGCAAAAGACCCAAGAAAAACAAAAAACCGAGTACACAAAGAAAGAATCCAAGGAGGAAGCAAAGGCAGAGCAAGAATTTTACTCAAAGACTGGTGAGACTGACGAGTACGCTGGGATGACGGACGAGGATATCTATTTCAGGATTTTTAGAAAAACTTATAAAGAGGACCCGACCTTCTATTTCAAGCCTGAAAATGCGCACTTAAGGAGAAAATACGAAGAGATTTTAGAAAAAAGAAAGGGGCCCGGCGATGACACGAGCCGAAAAAGTCGATATCATACCGATTATGCCTACTCAAAAACGTACACAGACGACACTAAAGGCTACGAAAAACAAGATAGTCCTCAAGAAGAAGAGGGTATGAACCCGTATGTTCTTCCTGCTGTCGGCGTCGCCGTAGTTGCTTTGGCGGTTTATCTCTATATCCGATCCAAGGTACATTGATTTTTTAGTGATTTTGACTCACGCCTTCCTAGAGCAACGACTCGGCTACCTCTATTGACCCTCAACACCAGCCAGGATCCTCAATCGAAGTTGAGAAGATTAGGCAGATCGCGCTAAAAGCCGAAGAGGAAAAGAAGAAAAGAATGAAGGACGCTTATTTAGGGAATATGGCGCTGATGAAGAAATATCCGCGAGTCAACCCTGACGCAACTTCGATGCTGGTCGATTATACGATATGGAATGATCTCAAACTATATAGCATCCACCCAGATTATTACTACCAGCATGCCGATACCACACTTGGCCGAAAATACTTCAAGCCGTCTCCGATTTTCAATTTGAGGTTGAATACCAAGCTAAACCTCGCTTTGGAAGCCGAACGCGTGCTAAAGAACGTATACGTCCCAATGTAATCTACAAAATACTCTTAGTCTAAGTTAACATCAATATTTAGAAAAGATGTCTTGGACGAACTGAAAGAGAAAGGCATTTATGAGCCTCCAGTTGTTAATATGCGGTTCTGGGGCTTCATTATGATCAAGATTAGGAGAAAGCCGATCATTGCGGAAAATTTGCTCCAGGGAATGAACAGGAAAGAGGACTATATCAGTCTCTTTGACCTCTTTTTCCGCTATTCGACGCCGATACTATTGGCGAACTATGATGACTACGTTTTCCCTATCAAGGGTCATAGATTTATTCCCGATACAACGACAAGAGAAGGAATGGCATGGCTCGGGTTCGTGACGCTGAATCATAGACCTTTGCCGAGAAAAGTGGTTGGTAAGAATGATAAACATATTTTCATGTGGCAGAGTAAGTCAGAGAGAGATCCATCAGAGAGAGATTATATTGGATACTGGATAAACTTCTATGAAAACATGAAGCACGTTCAACATTAGTAGCTTAATCAAGTTATTTGTTAATAATATTCTGAGAGGCAATTTATCTACTTATTGATATTTTATCTGCATATTATCGAGTTAAAACCCAAAAAATTCGCAAAATGGCTAGATCTAAACCGGGTTGTTCTTGCAACGTGGAAAAGCTGATTGAAGGAGGTGCTATTAGGATGGCTTAAGTAATTTACAACCTTTGAATTAGATAGAAATAAACTTATTACAGTTTATGGTCTTAGGCGAAATCAACAATAAGTTATTATAACAATAGACAAAAGGTGTGGTTTAATGAATTGAAAAATCATTGTATTGACGATTATCCGTATTTGTACTTTGTCATCTGGATTGTCTTTGACATCCCTTGCCCAGTGAAGTGTGGTCTGAACAACAAATGTTAGGGAAAAGGCATTGATTGTGTAAAAATTACTGCTGAGGCCCAGCTGAAATAGGAAAAACGAGGTCTTTTGTTTGCTTTGGAGGCACGCCCTGGACTTCTAATAAAGCAATAACTCATTTACACAAACCTCAAAGAAAGCTATTTACTTGATAATTTATCTCGTATGGTCTTTCTGTACTCATTGAGGCGGTCAGGGTCCTCAGGCATCGACGGAGGATTTTTTGGTTTCTTATCAATTGAGGTATTCGCTCGCGATCTAATACTCCTCTGAGGAGGAGGTATATTCGAGGTTTTGAATGACTTCCCTTGAATGCCAAAGCCGTCTGCAGGGAGTCCTTTACTATTAGCCCTTCCGAACTCTATCTGCGTTTCGGCGAAACCGGGCGCCCGGTCTCTATCTCCTGATTTCTGCTCTTCCTGGATTCCCTCCATTATCTTCGTGAATGTATTCATGAAAATGGTTCTGGTCACGTTCTTATCATCTTGTCCACTACCTCGACTCCCAACTGTATCCCGTTTAATATACTCCCGCGACAACGGTCTTTTCGTGCTGTCAAATTGGAATTTGTCTTGAGAGTCAGGCAAATCGAAAATCTTTTGCGGTTTCTGATCCTCGGAGCCTTCATTGTTTTGTTCGGCATGTGGAGGACTTTGATCTTTCGTTGGTTGCTTATTTAAAGCAGGTTTTTCTTGGCTTATTGGCCCTCGGTAGTTCTCTGAAACCGCTCTGGGTCTGGACCGGTAGCTGGGGTCTTGAGAAACCCGATTGTAAACAGAGGCTAATTGGTGACCTTCGGCTCCAGACTCATCATCCGGGTGGCTCTCGCGAGGCTCGCCCAAGCCCTCAGAGATTTTCCGATTGTGCTTCGAGTGCGGTCTTTCTCCAAAATCTCCGTCACCAGACTGTCGGCTATCGGATTTCTTATACCAAGCTCCCCCTCTCGAGAAGGGCCTGTCTTCAGGGTCGCCGGTCTTTGGCCTTGACAGGATCGTAGCAGTGTGACCGCTTCGCGGTTTGTAACCGTCTTGAGACTCATCGGTTCTTTGTATTGAACCCTGAAGTGCAATAAGTAAGTTTGAATTTAATGGAAATTGATATTACTCCTGTGCCTATTGACCTTTCTTTCATAGGGTACTCCATTCCAAGGACGTTCTGATAATAACTCGAAGGGGTATCATCTGAGGCGCTCGAGTCTTCTCGCTGATCTTCGTCCTCGTCATCGCTGCTATCATCTCTGCTTTCGGGGCTACTGGAGGAAGAATCGCTCGAATCGGAGTCACTTTGTTCATTTTTCTTGGTTTCCTCTTCATCATGGTCTTCTTCTCCAGGTCGCTTTTCTTGGCTCTGTCTCATGGAAATTCCGTCCTCGCCTTTGGTTTCTTCCAAGTCTTCTTCCTTTTTCGACTTCTGGCTCTCAGGTCTTAGTTTCTCTCGCTCTGCCTGATCCATATCCTTTGATTTTTCTCTCTCAACCTGCTTTGTCTTATCTTTCTCAGTTTCGCTGACTTTCTCTTTGTCACTCTCTTTACCTTCTTTCTTCTCTTTCTTATGCTTCTTTTCCCTTTTTTCCTTTTTCTCCTTTTTCTTCTCTTTCTTCTCTTTCCTCTCTTTCCTCTCTTCCTTCTCTTCCTTCTCCTCATTCTTTTCTTTCCTCTCCTTCCTCTCTTTTTTTTCTTTTCTCTCTTTCTTCTCTCCTTCCTTCGTTTTGCTTCTCCTTTCCCTTCTCTCTTTCCCTTCCTTTGCTTCGCTCGGAGATCCATTCCTCGACTTTGACTTTTTACTCATTTTCGTCGAAACCCTCGACTCAACCTCATACTTGGTGCTCGCAGCTTCAACATCACCGTAAAAGCTAGAATCCACTGCTGGCAGCGTCCCAATATGATTCGTAGCATACACTAGCATATTCTCAAACGTAAGCGGCTGATTCTCATCTTCCTCGCCCGGCGAATTCTCTGACTATATCAAATTACCATTAGTAAATTCATTAAAAAATAACCATACGCTTGAACCCTCCTTGACCTTCTCTGGTATCCTCTCGAAGGTTGTGTACTCTCGGCTTCTCGAAGCCTCTCTTCCCCTCGAGTTTGTCCTCTCTGGAGATCTATCCAATGAATCTCCGCTTCTTTTTCTTTCATCATTAAACTTCGTTGGTCTTGGTAACGACCCAGTATTCGCTCTCGGTCTCGTTCCTCTTGCTTCAGGAAACTCATCAGCCTTGTCAAGATTCGTCTCAGATTTAGGCTGCTCCTGTCTTCGCCACTCTTCCGACATCCTCGCCGCCTCGTCTGCCTGCCGCTTTTCTTTACTCCGGCGGCCTTCCTTACTCCTTTCACGACTTCTATGCCTCTTTTTGATTTTCAACTCACAGTATTTATTATAAAGCACATTGAATTCGTAGTTTATCCTTTCCACCTCCTGTGCCAATTCCACGATTTCCCTATTCTTATCTGCGATCTCTTGCAAGACTTCCTTGTGTTTATGCTGCGCCTCAACGCTTTGTTTCTGATAAATCTCTATCTTTTCCCTCAGCACTTGGATTTCTTGCACATCTTTTATCTGTTTATAACTACCTTCCTTTATTTCTTCTTTCAGCGCTTCAACGCTCGCAACCGCCGCCGAGAGCTGCTCATTTAAGTTTTTCACGTAATTCCGAAGGGATTCGTTTTCTTTATGCAGGTCCTCGTTCTCAATCTGAGTAGAGATGAGCTTATACTCCGCGTTCTTCGCTCGTTGATAAGTCTCAGCCGTGCGACTCCACATATCTTCGACAAGCATCGGATGCACTCCTTTCTCAATGATTCGTATTTTATCCTCGCATTCCTTCTTCACTTTACTAATCTCCTTCGCCTTATCAGCCAGTATCTTCTTATTCAGCTCCTCCAGCGAAGCGTAGTCTCTTTTCACTCCGTTCAGCGCATACGTCGACTCTTCTAATTTGTTTCGCAATTCCTTACAACGCTCTTCGTTTTGTTCGATGACTTCCTTCAATTGCCCCACCTTCATCTCCACGGCAGCTTTCGACTGTTTTTCGAGCAAGATTTGGTTTTGCAGGCCAAGGATCTCCTGTGACCGCTTCGCGAGGTCACTCTGCAGGCCTTTGAACCGCTGGAACCACTCGTCCTTCTGCTCTTTCTCTTTCTCCAAGGCCCTTCGCAAATGCTCATCCTTCGACTCAAAATCAGTTTCCTGCGCGTGCCTTTCATCGCGCAATTGCGAAATCGTGCTCTCCAGGTCAACCACAAGAGTCTTTAGCTCATCGATTTGCTGATAGGCCAGGTCGCGCTGCATGCTGACGTCTTCGATCGCTCGCTCTCTCGTCATGAGTTCTTTCTTTAGAACTTCGTTTCTATAATGAATATTCATAAATAAATGGTTATTTGGCAAAGAAAGATACGCTTGCTTATCCTTGCGTATTTGAGTCTCATTCTCAACGCGAATTTCCGTCAACTCCTTGACCACTTCAAGCGAGCGATTGTAATCAAGGCTCATCCGCTCGAATTTCTCCTTCTCACCCTCTAGACTATTCCTCAGATTGCTATTTTCAATTTCTAATTTGCTAATTTCTTGCTGCATCTCTTCAACCTCTTCCGTTAGAACCTTCTCACGCTCCTGAGTTTGCTCGAGCTGAAGCCTCACAGACAAGATCTCCTTCTGCATTACATTGAATTCCTCTGCTTTCTTCTCAGCCGCCAAATTAACTTCCTGCAATTTTTCAGTCAACCGCTGCTTGTCCTCCTCCAAACCTGTTATCGTAAGCTTATACTCATCCGTATTCCCTCTCAGCGACTTATTCACAGCCTCCAGCGCCTCGATTTGCAGCCTCAGCTCGTCATTGGTCGCGATAAGCATTCGGTTGTTGATCGCGCCGTTCTCGACTAACGCGTCGCTCAATTGATTCTCTAAATTCACTGTACTCATCCGCAGGTCTTCAACAGCGCGGTCTTTTATCGAAATTTTCTCGAGATACATCTTTAACTTAGAATTAGCCTCAAGATTCTTTTCCATTAGCACTTTAATCTGATTATTGAGCTCAGCGATCATCTTTTGGTCATCATCCCGCTCCTGTTGCAGCTTCACCAGCTCTTCGAGAGTTCTCTGATGCTTGGCTTTCAAATCCTTTGCGACAGCATACACTTCGTTGACTTTTGTCTCGAATTTGATTCGGAGCTGCACCTCCTCGACCGTCAGACCCTACTTGTACCTGTTCCCATTTGAATAACCCCTAAATTGCTTTGTTTAGGCTTACGGATTGAAGAAAGAGAGCATCGACCGACTCTTTCGTTGTCTTTTTGTGTATTCCGCTGGCTTTTACGAGCTGATATCGAATATTTTTGACCATACCGTGCGGAAATTTAACCTCGTTGGCTCAGTGTGGAAGGTCTTTTGGATTCTGCTTGAGTACTGCTATAAAGCAGACCATCAGACGATCCTAGAAGAAGTGCAGTTTGAAAACCGCGATCTGGTTGATCGATTGAGAAGGGACTTGGACTCGAAAATCAAGGAAACGGAAGCTTTTGAAAAATGGTAGCAGGACACGCTTCAGAAGATCAAACAAGAGGTCGATAACCTTAAAATGGAAAAGGACACCATCTACAGAGAGAAGATGCAGCTCGAGGAAGAAATTCGCATAAGTGAGAAGGTCTACGGCGAGGAAGTGCAGCTCCGAATCAAATTCGAGACCAAAGTCAACGAAGTGTATGCTGTCGCAAA
>ENA-UOTX01000381-UOTX01000381.1-compost-metagenome-genome-assembly--contig:-NODE-381-length-48426-cov-6.968914_pt1 | contig 48426 bp, 41 predicted proteins | sample MGYA00238143_ERZ746982 | MGnify/ENA primary metagenome ERZ746982 (study PRJEB28758, sample SAMN06268862) | compost metagenome | isolation source: single cell | place: USA: California, Emeryville, Joint... | reverse complement strand
ATGACAATCAAAAACGCATAAATGATTTCCCTAGCTTTCAGCTTATTTTATGAAGGTGATATATCAATATAAAGTTTAAGAGTCAAAGACCTTAATGAAATTAATGCGTATTAACTTGGACATACTCTGAGCTCTCTTCATTGGCTCTTGAACCCTTCTTTTTCAGGAGATAAATGAAGACGCCTGCGGCGGCGAACCCTAGAACACACAACACAATGGAAACGATTCTAACTCCGTTCTTTGTTTTGATTTGCTTCATTGCGACGTCAAGATCAAGTCCATACTATGAAAATAAATTGTAATCATGAACAACAGAAAAAATTTTAAAATTTACTCTTGTCTCAGGTGAAGTGATTCGAGTTTCTTCAATCAAAATTGGCAAGGTGACGACAGGAGCGCCGAATAGCTCCGCCCAGAACGAGTTATTCTTGACTTGAATGCTGTATTGAGTGTATTCAGCTCGATCAACAGTGTAACCAGTGAGCTTCTCTAATTTGAAGGTTGATCTGTTGGCGGTGGCTTGCAATTGACTGATATTTTGATTATTAATCATGAGGTTAAAAGTTGAATTGACGCCTGTTGAGAGAAAAAAATTGTTAATTCTTCAACTAGTAAGAGACGTGAAGTTACAGTCCAAATAGTAAGGGTAGGAGGCGACGAATGGTCCATCCTTCACGAAGCTAAGGTTCACAAACCCTGCTTGATTCGTTAAGAAATTTGGATTGACCTTCAGTTCAGAATCTGCGATTCTATAGTTCACGAGTTCGTAGTCGCCGTTGAATTCAGTGCCATTGTACACCAGCTTGAGGTTTCTATAGAACTGCTCGTGGTAGTAATATAAATCTTCGTTTTTAAGAGGAGGAGGGAACGCCATGCCGTCAGTTCCGGTGATCTATTTTTTGAACAATGATGCTTTAGATGAGCGTGTAGGACATAAATCGTACTTGTTGAGTGATTTGCCAAGGGTTCAATTTGTAGTTCGTGTACAACTTTGATCCATCGAAATATTTGTCGAGGACGAGCCCAACAGTTGGGGAAGTTCTATATGTGGTGAAAGCACGGACCTTTGAAGCGTTCGTCGTTCCTGTGTTCATTGTGCTAAGAAGCGATTGGTTGTTAGAGTATTGGTCGAAGTTATTTTGCGGGCCAACGAAACTGATGTTATTGTTGAGGTAAGGGTTGAAACCTTGGAGAGGAGTTCCAATGACCTAATTTAGTGGGGGAAATAAGGATTAAAGACCTCTCAATAACCTCATTACCATATTAGCCATATTGGCGTCGGTGTATCCCCAGAGTAAGTCATTGGCTGTGACTGTCTTTGTGATGGAGATGTAGTTATTATAGACAAGATAACGTAGGAAGCTGAGGAATTGAGTGGAAATATTAGAAACTCCAGAACTGTTGAATCGACCGTTGATGTAAGTCTGATCGCCTTTGAGACTAGCAGCTATCAATCTCGCGAATTCATAATAGTTGTTTAATCCTCCCACTCCAGGATGATAGAACGCTTTAGTGATTTTCTCAGGGAGCCAGTTCAACTCTTGGCCGAGCTTCGCCTTCGCGTATCCGTAGAACTCGCCAATCACTCCATCCTGTGAGAAATAGGTAGGATAAAGTTCCCATAAACTTGAATAGTTCTGATTGAAATAGCCACGAGGCAAGTTTTTGGTGACGCCTCCGGTTGCCCATTGGAACAATCCACAATCGTAAGGGCAATTGAAGCTTGTTTGGATCAAGTTCTGTTGGACTTGAGTGATATAGTTATTCCAGTCGTTTGGCGCTTGCATCAGTTTCATGAAGTCACCCTTGATTAAGTCAGTAAGAGGAGAAACGATGAATATTTTATTACGATAGCTGGGGTGCAGAGAGAGAAAAATTGAGCTTGACCATCCCATGTGACTTTGTTTTTCATGGATACGTAGCCATTTACCAACCAGCCTTGTCCCTCGAGGGTACTTGGGTCAGGGAACGGGGCAGTGCAGGCGCAGCTAGACAATCCGGGTGCTAAAAAAAGAGAAAATTAATGCATTGGGAAATGGGCGAGAGTATTATTACCTCCACTTCCATTATAGAAAGCTTCACATGAGTTCCAGTTCTGGGTATTATAAGTCCAGTTGTAGACAGGAATGGAAGTGAGATTGAGCAAGAGGGACGCATTTGTTTGCGTAAGAGATTTTTGAAGGTATTTATTGAAGAGCGTGATTCCTCTCATAGCCGTAACATCTGTTGTTAGGCTGGAATCAACGAAAGCATATGTCTTGAAGAGGGAGTCGAGGTAGCTGACGAGTGCTTTTGCTTGATCAACAGTGTTCAGCTGTAACCTAAACAACATTCAAATCATTTCCTCGAAGACTCTTCCTACCTTATTCTGATGACGTCTGGAGTGTCTCTGTACGTATCGATATATAAAAGAGTGCTTGGATTCACAAGTGACGTAGGGTCGGCAGAGAAAGTCTTCATAACCGTATCGTATGCGAAAAGCTTCTTGACTTGAGCAAAGTTGAACAGTCCTGCGCCGAACTGAGCGATTTCTGGTGATCCTGGCAAGGTTGCATTCAACGCAGAGCAAGATGTAATTGGCGGAGCCTAGCAATTAGCAAGTATTAGCCTTGAAGAAATAGACGCATATTCCTACCGAAAAGAATCCGAGTTGTCCGATAGTTGCGTTCGACCATTGGAACGCATGAAGATAATCAGCTGTGCAAGGATCGCTAGGACATCCGAGAGTATCCTTAAGATACGAGGAGAAGAGCATTCTGAATTCATTCAAAATGGAGTTCAGTCCGGCAAGAGCGATCATCTGCGAGCTGTTAAGTCCGAATCTTGACATCAAATATTGCCAGATAGGATGGTTTGCGTTTGCCCCGGTTCCGTAAGGAATAAGCCAGTTAGTCAATCCAGTGTAACTAATAATGCACAGTTAGCGAACGGAAATATGATGAGAACGAATAAGAAAGCAGGTAATTGCAGAAAATATCGCTGAATAGATGGAAGAGAGCGTTTTACTTGCTCCAGCCGTAATCTGGGTCGTTCCAGATGTTGTCTTTTTGAGTGTCAGTCAGATTGGCGTAGCTATTCGTGAAGATGGTATTGCAGGTTAAGGTCTTGTTTTGAATGTAAAAATAGTAGGCATAGTAGGCGGCCATGCTGATCATGCAGTCGCTTCCGATTTCAGAAACGAAATTGGACAAAGCTTGAGCGGTCAGCTCGTATTTAGTGACGTTGAAATAGTTCGTAATGCTCTTCAAAGCTCCGATATTGGGGATGGTAAGCGTGATGTTCGAGAGATTGAAGTTGCCCTTTGGAGTCATATTGTAGATTCTTTGGAAAGCGATCGAGTCATTGGTCTATCACGGATTATTTTAACGACTCAACGGGGATAAGCGTTACATTTGGCATATATGACACATTGAGGAAGGAGTGTGTATAATCATACGAGAAAGGCCCTATCTCTTGCATGTTAACGGTACCATTAAACAGCTGTGAGGAATATTATCAATGAAAAGGTTGGACGAGGAAAATTTTACATCAGATGGGTTAGAAGTGATGCTAAAGAGCTTGTAGGTCTTGGTCGCTGTAATGTTATAATAACCGGGGATCTGTCCCCATTTGTCGTAGGTGGCTCTGGAGGAATTCAATAAGCAATGTAATAAAAGAATTGAATTGTTACTGTGTAAGAGCGACATTTTGACTGATAGTTTGGTTCGTTTGGTTGTTGAGGAGCACAGGGACTATCGTAGCACAGATTAAGAAGATGATACCTGTGCCGATGGAGGCTCCAACAAGATTTTTGTAAACCATATTCAGCTAACTAATTTTATTAGATAGAATGAGTGCAATTTTATCATTCAGGCTTCAATTAGGGTCTAAGCTAATACACAATGACGTAACCAGTAATTAATTTTTGATGTTATGCGAGCATAACCTACCTGAAATAATCATCTCTGATGCTCATTATTCCTTATACAGCTAAACCTCAAAAATCTTTAGATATTGATTAAAACTCAGGCACATCGTTCATCTATTGTATTCAATGACCTGCCTTTGACTCTTTTGCACAATTCTCATGTAGTTTAACCCGGAAAGCACCCGAGAAGATGCTCACTACTACCGATGAATATCTCGAGGGTTTTTTCTCACATTGAATCTCGGGTGATAGGCTAATTCGATCTTAATACTCAGTATCTTTAAATAAAATGATTGAAAGGGAACGCTATCTTAGGAGCCCTTCTCAATAAACTTGGAAAAAGGAGACATTTAGTGGCTTGTTGAATGCTGAATTAGATTTTCATTACAGCTAGCACGCAATATTATAGCGAAAAGGGCATCGAGTTTACGAATATATGCGTCATCGTGAACACACAAAATGAACTTAAATTAAGCAACTAGGCAAAATTTAGTTCAAAGCTACTCGGTTTCTCTTATTTCTTTTGTGCACCACCGTCAATTTTGAAACTTTTAATAAGCTCTGGGAAGTTTTTGCTTCTTGCAAGAGTGATGATGAGCTTAGCTTTTTTTCCTCTTGGCGCTCCTTTTTCTTCGGTTGGCATGAGGGTGGTGGTTTGGATTTTCTTGATGTCGGTGTATCCGTATCTTGACAAGGCTTCTCCGACCTTGACTGTGGTGGTGATGGCGTCACCTAATCCGTGAAGCTCGATCTCAGGGAAGTCGAGGAGGAACAATTTTCCAATGAAGACATAAAATCCGGCATCCTTCTTTGATGAGATTTGAACTATGTTGTTTTCAGGCTTGATGAGCTTCTGTGATTTCTGGGCTTCCATTTGCTGGTGACGCTTTGGTTACTTTACTTGGTTTAAAGGAGCAGAAGGAGAATTCCTCTGAATGATCTGCGTGCTGAGCTTTAACTCTAAAATAGATTTTATCAAAAGTCAGATCGGAATTTATAGGGATATTTTCCCTCAGCTCGTTCTTTTGGCCAAACCAGGATGACTCAAGATACATTTTCTATGAATATGTGCTATCAATAATCGTGAGCTAAATGGTAAGCATACGACTAATCGAGAAGGTCTATACCACTAAATGTTGATTAATTCTTCATAATTCTGTATTGAAAGTACTGAGAGTATTAACGAGAGTTCGTACGTCTTATATCTAGACCTTTTTAACTTGATTCGTCTCGAACAGAAGCTTAACTACCAATGAGAAGGCAGAAAATTGTTGATTGCAAATATCTTTTTACAGTTCGTTGTGAATTCTGAGATTCCTCCAACGTTATTAGAAATGAAACAATTCAAAATTAAGGGACTAACCAAAAAAGAGAGGCTCAACAAGATTCTGCTGATTGGGGGTGTCAAAGGTGATTCAATTTAGAAATGATCTCTTGACTCTAGGACATTCTTCTCAAAGCAAGAAATCACCATGGTCAGAATTGATAGCCAAATTTTCCAAGGCGGTAGAACTAATTATGAAATTTCTCTGAAAGAACAGCTTATTTAGGGAATAAATCTAGATAATTTTCCCGCCCCAAAACAGTTCTCCCATTTTGCCGGTGATAAATTACTTTTTGAATCGTTTCCTAACGCGGGAGATGAAAAAACTCAAAATAAAATATGATTCAAATAAAACAGAAGTTGCAACAAGGACGTGAAAAGGCCGAGAATTTGAAGTTACAAGGAGCCAATTTGAAATCAGGAACTCACTATAATGGAAATATCGAAAATGACTTCGATTGGGATGATCTAGAACCCGAACTAACCAAAAAAATCCATCAGGAAGATACAGCAAAATTTTACACAAGACAGCCATCGAGACCACTGGCTCAGAGTGTCCAGAAAGGCAATGACCAAACAAATATATATATTCTGAAACTTGAACAAGGAAAATATTACATTGGAAAGGCTCATAATCCAATAGAGAGATATCGGGAACATTTGAATGGATGCGGTTCGAGTTGGACACAAAAATACCCACCAATTTCACTTGAGGAAGTAATTCCCAACGCAAGTCCGTTTGATGAAGATAAATACACAAAAATTTATATGGAGAAATATGGAATTGACAATGTACGTGGTGGAACTTATGTTTCTGAAGTCCTTGATGACATTCAACTGGAAAATTTAAAGAAGGAGATTTGGGGAGCAAAGGATAAATGCACTCGTTGCGGGAGGTCAACACATTTTGTCAAAGACTGCTATGCGAAAACTGATGTTTATGGGAATCCCATAGATCAGAGTGAAAAATACGAAGAAGTATGGGTTTGTCAAACATGTAACGGAGAATTTTCAACTCAGGCTCAATGTCTAAATCACGAGAAATTTTGCAAACCAGCAAATCAGCAAGATTGGAATAGGGACAATTGCCATCGCTGTGGCCGATCATCGCATGTTGCTAAAGACTGTTTTGCGAAAACAGATATTAATGGAAATCCTATCACTCGAGCTGACTCCTACCAAGAGATCGAGGAAAAATGGGTAGATGGAAAGCGTGATAGAGGATTTTCAAACCAAGCCCAAGGTCTTAATCACGTGAGGTTTTGCAATACAGAAAGTCAAAAGGATCGCGGAAATGGAGGTGCTTGCTATCGCTGCGGAAGGACATCGCATTTTGCTAGAGACTGCTATGCAACAACAGATATAAAAGGATTCAGAATTGATTCTGAAGATGGATATTCTGTAAGCTCAGATAGTTCTTACTAGATTAGTCTCTCTCTCTTTTTTCCTATATCCATACGAATTATCTTAGATCTGGTATGTATGGAATTGGAATTGGACGGATTCAATTAATTCTTATTCATTCACACGGGAAAGAATCGAATATTGATAATTTGAATTATTAATGAGAACAAATAGAGTGTACGGAAGTTCTAGGATATAAGGTTGACATTCAGATGAGGGCAAAATGAAAAGCAGAATAATAAAATTATCCAATCTTTGGTGTAGAGCTTTCCGAATACCCAATAACTTCAAATTTCCGTTCTGCCAACGAAGAGATTTTTCCATTACTAGTTCCAGTATTCTTTGCTGATTTGAGTTTTCCTGTTGATTTCCAATGTTGTCTATCTTCTAAAAACTGAGCTTCCGCGGACTTATCCGAATTAGCCTTGTAGAGCGAGTCAATCGCTTCAAACAATTTTATTTTCTCTTGAGCAGAGATTGGTTTAAGCTCTGCGCTTTCGACTGTGATCTGTGATTCCGGTAGAATCAATTGGTTTATTGGTTGAACTGCATTTCTCCTCTGCTTTCTTCTTCTCAAATATTGATATCCCAGCTTAACCAGAGCTAGCACCTGCATCAATGTCGTGAGTGCTCCTGCAATTGTTGCTCCAGCATTAAAGGCGAGAACAATGAAACCAATCTCGTTCAATGTACTAGCATCAGGATCACCAGTCAAATCAACAATAGAACAAATAAAACCGATAGTCATACACCCAAATGCCATTAACTCAATCCACAAGGTCATTCTTCTTTGCCACTTGCTTTTAATTGGCTGATAGACGATCATGTAGGCAATGAAAGCTAGGAATGTAATCCAGGTAACGATCATCTGGGCGAGAGGGGACACCCATACAAGAGAAAGTATCAACATGTAAATGATGCTTCGTAACAGTAGTAGAGGAACGAAGAATATTTGAATTCTTTTCGTGCTCTCAAAATCGTCGAATAAAGTGCTGTATTTATTCGAGTAGGTTTGTTGGAGAGTTTCTTTTGCATTAAAAGGATATTTCATGACGACTAGAGTAAGAAAGAGCTTCAACAGTGAGTAGATTGTTAAGAAGAAGATTGCAAGTGTGAATGTGCCATTGGTGAAAAAAGTCGAGTTTTCAAGTGCTGTCGATGCGTTTCTTAGGTTCACTAGAGACCATAACATTCCTGATTGGTAGATGGAGAGAGTAAACATCAATCCGAAATTCCAAAGACCATCTTCTTGCAAGCGGCTGATAATGAGGACAAGTTTGTGGATAATTGCAATTAATTTAGCTTTAATTCTTTTTAATCCTGAAGAAAACCTCAGCTTGAGCGAACGAAAGGTGCTTCTTGGAGGCGAATCGGTTTGGGAATCGTCATCGAGAATCACTTCCGTATTTGACTTCAGGTGCTTATTAGTACCTTGTGTCTTATTGATTACCTTCTTTGATAGCCTGATCAATATTATTCCGGATACGATGGAAGCCCCAATTATGAAAATGTTTGACAGCTCATTATTATAGTTCATTGTGAAATATGGACTAACTTCATACTCTTGAAACACTCTCGGCATCGTCGAATTGCGATCTTCTAAATGTCTGTTCCATGATGTAGTCAAATCCAATGGAATAACTATTGACGTAGGGTCAATGGTGCTGAATGAAAACATTTGATTCACACTGGGAGGCCAACGAATAGCGATGAACCTCAGCAATTGGATAGATTCACTAATGAGTTGCATTCTGACGAGACCGACGGAGATCGCTCCTGTCGCAATTACAGTGAGAACTTGTCCAGCTGCTGTTAGTCCACCTCCTATTGACGTTAAATTCGCAGAGGCTACAATTGTTTGAGTTTCAGCGTCCTTGAAAGGATAAATTTCCTTCAGCTGAAGATATGCGGATTTATTAACCGTGCGGTATTCTTGATATTCATCAGTATTGAAATCCAAAGCCAGGTCAAGCGTTACATTTAGAAGGGAGAAAGGAGCATAGTACTGACCACCGACATATTCAAATTTGAGGGTTGATTCTGAAACTGGACTGAGAGAATAAAATTCGGAGGAAATTTCCGCATTTCCAATTTGAATTTGCATTCTTTTGGAAATGGCGAGAATGATGTCAGAAATTTCATAGTTGAAATTGATAGTGACGACTCTTGCATTTGAGGTCAGTGATAAGTTGAAGAACAAGATGAGTTTTGGAATGCATGCTGGCACTCGATATAATGAATATTCGCCATAGAAACCAAGATAATGTGTGAGTGGACAGCTCTTAACACATGTACCATTTAAGAGATAATATTTGTTAGAACAACTAGTGCAGCTCAAATTGTTTGGTTGAGTGCAAGTAGCACACGGAGGTTGACAATTTTCACATGATCTCGTTGTATTATCTGCATATTTGTCGGAAGGACACCCTGCCCCACAAGTCCCATTTAAATAGAAAAATCCTTCCGAGCAAATTGTACAATCGTACTTGGAATCACTTGTACATGTATCGCAACCCCAGGAACAGGGTCGGCATTCATGAGCTGAGAAATCTAGAAATGTGGTCAATGGACATGAGGCTACACATATGCTGTTATAGTAAATAAGTCCCTTTGTACATTTCACACATCCTCCGAGGTTGGAATCGACGACGGATTCAAAAGGACAGGACGAAACACAACTCGCGTTATAGTATAAAAGACCTTTGCTGGAACATTTTGTACATCCTTGTATTGTGTTGTTGTTTATGTATCCAAAGGGACAGTTGGAAAGACAGCTTGGGAGGGCACTTCCATTAACGAATAAATACAATCCTTGCTGACAAGTTGCGCATGTCGCTGTATTTGAGCATTCGATACAATGAAGGTCTGAGCAGGAATCGAAGCATGGGTCTTGGGTACCTGCTATTATCCCTGCACCTTGAGGACAATTTTCGGAGCTCACCCAAGGCATTCCTGGGATAGCTCCAGTTCCTGTGAATATTCTAAACTCGGATAATGTTCCCACAAGGCCTGACGTAGAATCACCAATATTGAGAGTGCAGGTGGCTGGGATAAATGCTCCTCCTGTGATTCGGATGGTAGAAGTTGAATTGGTCATTTTCTCATAGAGAACACTGTCAATAACGTAGTTCGATCCTCCTGAGTATGTCCTCACCATCAGGTATATGGCATATTGTTGATTATCTAATTTGTAAGAATAATTAGTAAATCTGATGGAGAAATAGGATCTTACAATTAAAAACAGGAGATGCAAAATTAACGACAGATCCTCCTTGATAACTTATACCAATGGAATAAGTGGAAGCGCTTTGAGAAATTAGTATCTGACTAGCGATATCATAACCCTAAAAGGATTAAAGAATTAACTTTTTGTTAAGAGATTATTATCGTAGGAGTCTTACACTTAACACTGAAAGAAGGACTGATGTGGTGCCAGAGGAAATATATGCCACAGAAATCAAGAAGAAAAAGCCCACGACTTGGGTGTTGGGTTGGAGATAGGGACAGATGTCTGATGAGATTGTCACCATGGTAGTAGTAGTGAATGTTTTAACCGCTATCAAGCTATGACCTAATGTGATTTATGAGAATTTCATTAATGTGTCAATTACTGAAAGTTCCATCGTAGCCATTCCCTGATTCATCTCGCGCAGTGCTAGTGCTCGCAAATTTGTAAATAAGCAAGTAATTAGCTATTGGTAGGTTATATTAATAAAAATACTAAAAAAAAGATATGAGATACCATCATATGTGCCGAAATAGAAGGTAAATGTGTCAAGATTGTCAATATAATGCGGCATAACAAAAAGCCCACTAAAGGTCACATCAGTTGCAGGCCACTGGTCAGATGAAGCTGCTCTCAAGACGATTCTGTTCCCTGAATCGAATTGAACAAATCCGAAATCAGTCCGTCCATTCCACACGAATTGGCTTTTTTCACCGAAATTTGAATGAGCATTGGTGCTGTAAACAAACAGAACCAGATCGAACGTTGAAGCTGAATAGGACCATGTGACGGCAGCGAAATACCAATAAGAGCGAAGGAAATTACAAGGCTAAATTTTATTGTTTAATTAGAACAAGTCAATGTACTTTTTGCTTTTACAGTGCTGAAGTAATTATTTTGAGACGAGTTATCTACCCTCACTCGGACAGAGCACTGTGTATCCCCAAGTCGATAAAATTGCACGTACCGATTTTGACCAAAACTTGAAAATATTATTTAGTTCAATATGTACTGTAATTGGCTTCTTACAGATAAAGCAAGAGAGTCGTGCCAGTTTGAGGTAATGAGGCTGATCTAGCATCAAGTTTAAACCAACTTCCCATTGTGGCGCTACTCGCACCAATCACTAGTAAAAATAGCAAGTCAATATTTTGTCTTTAAGTCAAAAAAGAAACTTTTAGGCATTCCTGTACTGAAGTAATAGTTTGTTAACGTGTTTGCTCCTTGAACCGATGGTCCAGTTGAAGCATTATATTTGACAACTTGATATATGTCGAATAGGTGGAGACTGTAAACTTGTATTATATCAGTTTTAAAACAAGTTAATCTTGAAGCTTACCGAGTGAGGAATGAAGAGAGAACACAATTACTAGGAAGAGTGCTGCTAACTTTATCTTTCGCATTAATGGAGAGAATGCTCTTTTGAGATAGACGGTTCTTTATTTTAATTACGATTTTAATTATTTGTTAAAAGGAGAATAGGCCTTTGCGTTAAAAATTTTATTTTCTCTCAAGACTTGAGACAATAATCTCTATATTTGGAGAATAGAAGATGAGAAAATCACAAATATAGCAGTGGAGAGTTCCGTTAAGGCCGAGAGTCCTCAAGCCAATCCTGATGATACTCGTTCCGTCTCGAGAGAATTAAGCCACATTTCGGTTTAGAGAATCTGCTTGATTCCTGAAAATATGAACAGAACACATGATTTTAATATAAATATATGGAAGAAGAGTTTAGGAAATTTATGATCTTGTAAGTTTCGATCTACTTGCACTCTAATTTGAGTATTACTCATCCAATCAGTGGATTCAAGGTTATTGAAAGGAAGCTACGCAGTAAATTCTGCAGTTTTTCTGCTCCCATTTTCACCTCAGACCATTCAAGTAAAGAAATCTGAAATAAGTCCCTTCCGAGGTCAGATCATGGCTCTATTCATAGAAAATGATGATCAAATCCCTTGATTTTCTATCACTCGATCGAATTTCAAGGCAGTAGACAATTATACTGGCTTCATGGATAGTCTTGTTTCTGATTCAGTTTAAATATTCATTTTCTTTGCGAACAAATTATTGAATCTTTTTCTTAAAAATACAATTTAAATTTTTTCTGAAGAAGACATTCTTCATAATTCTTCCTTTTTCAAAGGGATGCCGTTGGACTTTGCCTGATCTAATTTCGTAAGTATAAGTTTAAAAGAGTTCAACTAGAGTATGGTGTAGAAATGTACTGAAAAAATATTCGATTGCTTCAAGATTAGGATCGATGTTTTTGATGTTGCTCCAAATTATTATGATCGCCACATTCCGCATGTTTTCAATCAATTGTTAATGTTTCTGCAATTTCTCTGAAGCTCTTGATGATATCCAACTGGATAATTTCAACCAAATGTCGAAAAGTCAACGATAACTCAACTACCTCATTGTGTAAGATCAGTACATATTGTTAAACAGTTCTATGCCAAAATTGATGTTAATGGGAATCCCATTGACCAAGGTGAAGATTACGAAATAGTGTGGGTGTATGGAACATGCAGCCAAGAATTTTGAACCTAGTCTGAATGTCTTAATTACGAGAAATATTGTACACAAGCAAATCAGAAAAGTCAGGATAGAGGAAACGGAGGTGCTTGCTACCGCTGTGGAAGGTAATCACATTTTGCCATGCAACTACATATATAAATGGATTCAAAATTGATTCTGAAGATGGATATTCCATAGGCCCAGATAATTCTTATTAGACTTGTCTTGTTTTTACAACAAGATGAATTCTTAGATAACATTGATATCTATATCAATTGCTTTGTATCTTGTATGAAATTGAATGGATTCAATTAGATTTGGATCAACAAAGATTATAATTTGAGTCTAACGAAGTTCCAGGAGACAAGGTTGGCAGTGAGATAAAGGCAAAATGAAAAGCAGAATAACAAAATTATTCAATCTTTGGTGTAGAGCTTTCCGAATACCCAATAACTTCAAATCTGCGTTCTGCCATCAAAGAAATTCTTCCTTTACTAGTTCCAGTCTTCTCTTCAGATTTGAGTTTTCCTGTCTTTTCCCAGTATTCTATATCTTCTACCAGCTGCATTACTGCGGACTTATCTGAATGAGCCTTGTAAAGTGTGTTAATCGCTTTAAACAATTTGAGTTTTTCATTAGAAGAGCTTAGCCTTAGATCCATGCGATCACCCGTGATCTGTGATTCCGGTAGAATCAAAGGGTCTATAGGCTGAACTGCATTCCTCCTCTGTTTTCTTCTTCTTAAATATTGATATCCCAGCTTAACCAGAGCTAGCACCTGCATCAATGTCATGCCTGCTCCTGCAACCGTTGCTCCAGCATTAAAAGCGAGAACAATGAAGCCAATCTCGTTCAATGTACTAGCATCAGGATCACCAGTCAAATCAACAATAGAACAAATAAAACCGATAGTCATACACCCAAATGCCATTAACTCAATCCACAAGGTCATTCTTCTTTGCCACTTGCTTTTAATTGGCTGATAGACGATCATGTAGGCAATGAAAGCTAGGAATGTAATCCAGGTAACGATCATCTGGGCGAGAGGGGACACCCATACAAGAGAAAGTATCAACATGTAAATGATGCTTCGTAACAGTAGTAGAGGAACGAAGAATATTTGAATTCTTTTCGTGCTCTCAAAATCGTCGAATAAAGTGCTGTATTTATTCGAGTAGGTTTGTTGGAGAGTTTCTTTTGCATTAAAAGGATATTTCATGACGACTAGAGTAAGAAAGAGCTTCAACAGTGAGTAGATTGTTAAGAAGAAGATTGCAAGTGTGAATGTGCCATTGGTGAAAAAAGTCGAGTTTTCAAGTGCTGTCGATGCGTTTCTTAGGTTCACTAGAGACCATAACATTCCTGATTGGTAGATGGAGAGAGTAAACATCAATCCGAAATTCCAAAGACCATCTTCTTGCAAGCGGCTGATAATGAGGACAAGTTTGTGGATAATTGCAATTAATTTAGCTTTAATTCTTTTTAATCCTGAAGAAAACCTCAGCTTGAGCGAACGAAAGGTGCTTCTTGGAGGCGAATCGGTTTGGGAATCGTCATCGAGAATCACTTCCGTATTTGACTTCAGGTGCTTATTAGTACCTTGTGTCTTATTGATTACCTTCTTTGATAGCCTGATCAATATTATTCCGGATACGATGGAAGCCCCAATTATGAAAATGTTTGACAGCTCATTATTATAGTTCATTGTGAAATATGGACTAACTTCATACTCTTGAAACACTCTCGGCATCGTCGAATTGCGATCTTCTAAATGTCTGTTCCATGATGTAGTCAAATCCAATGGAATAACTATTGACGTAGGGTCAATGGTGCTGAATGAAAACATTTGATTCACACTGGGAGGCCAACGAATAGCGATGAACCTCAGCAATTGGATAGATTCACTAATGAGTTGCATTCTGACGAGACCGACGGAGATCGCTCCTGTCGCAATTACAGTGAGAACTTGTCCAGCTGCTGTTAGTCCACCTCCTATTGACGTTAAATTCGCAGAGGCTACAATTGTTTGAGTTTCAGCGTCCTTGAAAGGATAAATTTCCTTCAGCTGAAGATATGCGGATTTATTAACCGTGCGGTATTCTTGATATTCATCAGTATTGAAATCCAAAGCCAGGTCAAGCGTTACATTTAGAAGGGAGAAAGGAGCATAGTACTGACCACCGACATATTCAAATTTGAGGGTTGATTCTGAAACTGGACTGAGAGAATAAAATTCGGAGGAAATTTCCGCATTTCCAATTTGAATTTGCATTCTTTTGGAAATGGCGAGAATGATGTCAGAAATTTCATAGTTGAAATTGATAGTGACGACTCTTGCATTTGAGGTCAGTGATAAGTTGAAGAACAAGATGAGTTTTGGAATGCATGCTGGCACTCGATATAATGAATATTCGCCATAGAAACCAAGATAATGTGTGAGTGGACAGCTCTTAACACATGTACCATTTAAGAGATAATATTTGTTAGAACAACTAGTGCAGCTCAAATTGTTTGGTTGAGTGCAAGTAGCACACGGAGGTTGACAATTTTCACATGATCTCGTTGTATTATCTGCATATTTGTCGGAAGGACACCCTGCCCCACAAGTCCCATTTAAATAGAAAAATCCTTCCGAGCAAATTGTACAATCGTACTTGGAATCACTTGTACATGTATCGCAACCCCAGGAACAGGGTCGGCATTCATGAGCTGAGAAATCTAGAAATGTGGTCAATGGACATGAGGCTACACATATGCTGTTATAGTAAATAAGTCCCTTTGTACATTTCACACATCCTCCGAGGTTGGAATCGACGACGGATTCAAAAGGACAGGACGAAACACAACTCGCGTTATAGTATAAAAGACCTTTGCTGGAACATTTTGTACATCCTTGTATTGTGTTGTTGTTTATGTATCCAAAGGGACAGTTGGAAAGACAGCTTGGGAGGGCACTTCCATTAACGAATAAATACAATCCTTGCTGACAAGTTGCGCATGTCGCTGTATTTGAGCATTCGATACAATGAAGGTCTGAGCAGGAATCGAAGCATGGGTCTTGGGTACCTGCTATTATCCCTGCACCTTGAGGACAATTTTCGGAGCTCACCCAAGGCATTCCTGGGATAGCTCCAGTTCCTGTGAATATTCTAAACTCGGATAATGTTCCCACAAAGCCTGACGTGGAATCACCAATATTGAGAGTGCAGGTGGTTGGGATAAATGTTCCTCCTGTGAAGCGGATGGTAGAAGTTGAATTTGTGGTTTTCTCATAGAGAACACTATCAATAACGTAGTTCGATGCTCCTAGGTATGTCCTCACCATCAAGTATATGGCATATTGCTGGTCATCTAATTTTTTCGAATATCAGAGTGAGTGAGATCTTATAAAGAAATAGGATCTTACAATTAAAAACAGGAGATGCAAAATTAACGGCAGGCCCTCTTTGGTAGCTTATACCGATGGAATAAGTGGAAGCGCTTTGAGAAATTAGTATCTGACTAACGATATCGGAATCCTAAAAGTATTAAAGGTTTATAACTTCTCATCTGATTGTAGGTAGAAGTTTTACACTTAGCACCGAAAGAAGGACTGATGTTGTGCCAGAGGAAATATATGCCACAGAAATCAAGAAGAAAAAGCCCGCAACTTGGGTGTTCGGTTGGAGGTAGGGACAGATATCCGATGAGATTGTCACCATGGTAGTAGTAGTGAATGTTTTAACCGCTGTCAAACTATGGCCTAAAATGAATTATGAGAATAATAAGATTGTCATATAAATATAAGAATTACTCAAGGCCCCGTGGTAGCCATTGCCGGATTCGTCTCTAAGAGTAGTAGTGCTCTTAAATTTGTAAATTAGCAAGTAGTTAACTATTGAAAGGTTATTTTAATAAAAATACTAAAAAAAATATGTGAGATACCATCGTATGTGCCGAAATAGAAGTAGTATGTGTCAAGATTGTCAATATAATGCGGCATGACAAAAAGTCCACTAAACGTCACATCAGTCGCAGGGTAAATAGTATCTGCAGATTTCCTCAAATAAACCCTGTGCATTGGCAAGAATTGATCAAGACCCCAATCGGTTCTCCCACTCCAAATGATTTTTGATTTTTCACTGAAATCTGAATCAGAGTAAGTACGGTAAATAAAAACAGCCAGGTCAAAAATGGAAGCTGAATAAGCCCAGGTGACGGCAACGAAATACCAATAGGAGCGAAGCATGCTGCAAGGCTTAATTATATTATTGAGATTGAATCTACATTTTATTTTATTTTTTACGCTGTTGTAGTGTTGAGATTCGACGAATCCATTAGCCCTTACACCAACTTGACACGCAGTGTCCCCTGATCTGTAAAGCACCACGTAACTCGCTACATTATAACTGAAATTAATTGCGATTTGAAAAATTCACATGAGTTATATTACACGTAGAGCAAAATTGACTTCGTCTCGGGTAATGAAGCTGGCCGAGCATCTAATTTGATCCAGCTTCCCATCGTGGCAGCACTTGCACCGATCACTAGGAGAAAGAGGAATATCAACGTTTAATTTTGAACTTGAAAGAAACTTTGAGGCATCCCATTGCTAAAGTAATATGCTTCATCGGGATAGGGTCCCATGACTGATAGTCCAACCGAAGCATTGTATTTTACAACTTGGTATATATCAAATAGTTCGAGATTGAAAACTTTCATAATGTCAATTAAGAACAAATCTCGACCTGAAGCTTACCGATTGAGGGATGGAGAGAAAACAGAATCGTTAGGAAGAGAGTTGTCAACTTTATCTGTTGCATTAACTTGAATGATGCTGTTTTCGGAAAGACTGAACTTTATTTTAATTCTGAGATTAATTCTGTCTTGAAAAGGAGAATAAGCGCCAGAATGAGATAACTCAGAACTTGAGCCAATAAACAATTGGTAAATAGAAAATGATACAAATCAGAAAAAAAATATATAGAGGAGGAGGAGTTTTGTTGCTGGAGGGAGTTTCTGAGATCAGCCTGATAGCAGCAACATATAGTTCTGAGAAAACTCATTTCGTTTTGCTATATTTGGTTTCTTAGTCATTAGCTCTGGTAAATTAATTCACTATTTACTCTAGGTGACGAAGAATTGCTGATTCTTCTTTAAGATTTCATGCCATCTCAATTGAGTGCTATCAGTTCTGAGGATGAATTCCATCATATTGTAAGGAAAAAGTTCCATTTGAGGTGTTTCCACGATCATTTTCGTCTAAGATCATTTAAGAGACGAGAGCGGAAACTTATTTGTAAAATAGTCATCATTACGTTCATAGAATTAGGTGGAGTTACTCTCACTTTCCAGAGAAAATTGCTAGGTAAACTATGCCAGTCTTGGGCTGGATCTGATTCTCGATTTCTAGCCTCATTAACATATTGACATTTCCAGCAAGCAACTCTTGCGAGAAATCCATTTCAAAGCAAAAAAAACTTGAAATCAAAATAAATTAGCAAAAGAAGCAACGATTTTAATGTAAAGAGGAAAAAATCCGAAGTTGAACCCTTTTCTAGTCCAATCTAATCTCACCAAGGATATATACACGGACAACCACCATTTAAAGAGAATTAGTCGTTGTGTGAAAGAACAAATCTATTTCTGTGTCGAGTAATTCTATGAAGGAACTTATAGAAAATATCCAGGGCAGCAACGGAGAAAATGGTTTAAAGACGGGTTTGACTTGGACATAACGTATTAGCCCAACTTTCCAATCAATTCTTACAATTCCTAAGGATGAAACTTACTAAATTAGAGTTATCACAAGTGATTGCTTTAAGTTGATACGAAAGAAAAGCTCGAAATGTGTGTATACTTGAGTTTCTTATAACTATCTCGACGAATTGTATAACAAAAACCTCTTTGATATACCTAGCTTTAAAATTTCCTCTATGAACTCTTGGAGTTTAACTATGCATATTCTGAAGAGATTTGCAATGATTCTTCAAGCACCCCAGCAATGGCTCCAGCTAAGGGAGGGAATATTTCCTTAGCAATTGTATTTATTGCTTCATAAGAGAGCAGCTTTGAGTTTGTAAGCTGTTGGATCTCGCTCTTTGGATTAATAAGGAAAATATTATGCATTTTGATTCCTATCGCACGATAAGCAATGGCATCAGTCTCTCTGTTCCCGAAACCAGCATAGAACGGGCGAGAGCCCGGCGGAAACAGTCTCTTTATATCTTTCAAGCATGCGATTTTGAATATTTCCGGTTTTCGATGGATAACCTCTCGCTTAAAGGACGGAATCAGCCTATCTGGAGACATGAAGACCGGCCCTGGAGGAAGCACTGAACTTTTTTGGTTGAGCTTGTTAAGATAGTTTCTCGTTTGTCCAGACTGCCCAATCGCTCTCGCGGTTAAATAGAGCACGCAGTATCCAGCATCGTTGATGCTATTAAACAAATTCGCAACACCTTTATGCGACCAATCTTTGCCAACCACCGGCATCAACTGTCCCAAAGCGTCAGATCTCGTAATAGTTCCATCAATATCTGAAATAACGAGCTTGCAGTCTTTGGGAAGCAGATAGATCTTCCCAGCGACAGATTGGTCTCCACGGAAAGAGGACCTAACCGTATACTTTATCTGGTTGGCGCCGGGTTTTAGATTCAAAGACTTGATCATTTCATTTGTTGGGCGAAGGAATTGCCTTACTCTGGGCTTCGCTTGGCCGTTCGCTTCCTTTTGGACGTCAGTCTTTGGGACCTCAGTGGGCTTTATGTCCTCTAATTCCTTGGTTGGCTTCAAAACAAAAGGCTTGTTTTCGATGGAGCTATTCACCTCCTTCACTTGGCTATTTGCCTCCTTGGCCTTGCCTTTGTCCTGTGCAGCATCGGAATGCTTTTCTCTTTTCCAAAACTTCCAACTGTCCCAGTTCTTTTTTGGCTTCGTGTCATCTTTGGTTTCCTTATGGGAGGCTTTTTCATTTGGAGTCACTACGAACACGTCGTTTGGTTTGGCGGGTTTTATTTTGTCTGCGCTTGTGTTTCTTGGAACTTTGCTCGTCGTGCTTTTTCGCTGAGGCAATCTCCCCCAACCCCAAGCCCATCGCTTATCAGGAGAAGAATTGTCTGCGAGCTCGGCCTTGATTTCTTCTAGCAACTCTTTCTGATATTTCAGTTCGGAATTATCTTTCTCGTCACTCACATGCAGTTCGTTAAGATCATTCTTTATTTCAGATTCAGTTTGATCGATGGCCATTGTCGAAATCTCTTCCTTCTTCTCAGGGGAAAACGCTTGATTTTCATCAAGGTTACTGGTAGCAGTTTCATTCTCTTCGATTTTTCTGATTTCCTCGATGATCTGTGATTCAATGGGAACATCATCATTCATTTGTGCTTCAGAAGGAGTTTCTTCTTTTTCTTCACCGGAGGAATAGTTTTCTGGGTCCGAGAGCTCGTCATCATCATCTCGGAATTTCAAAGGAGACTCATCGCCATCTTGACCAGACTTTGATTCTTCGGGATGGACTTCCTGTTCGAAGAAAGCTTCTCCAGCTGCTCCAAGCTTCATCGTGAAATTCGCTTTAACACCATTGACTTCGATCGTAACGATTTTTTCCTTGCTTTTCAGCACTTTGAGTTTTCCGAATCTGACGTGGAATGGAGTGCTTTTAAATGTTCCGTTGCCTTGATCGACGACAATTACATCTATGCAACCGGATAGTGTAGCTTGATTGACAGTAAGAGCGCTGGAAACCTTGGTTGTGACTTTAGAGAACAAGCTGCCAACTGCGCTGATCATGATTGAGTAAATTGTTTAAGTTTTATTTAAAAATGACTTAGCTTGAATAAATTTGGTGAGCATTTTCTCAATAGAATAAGATGATCAAAATTAATCACTGATTGTGACGTAATAAGCGAAGTAAAACCAAAAAAATTATGCATTTATGAAGCCATTGAGTTTAATTTTTTTGGCGATTCATCATCAGTTCTAAAAGCATTTAATAGAGAAATTTCCTAATAATAAGGAAAGCTTTGATGATGACCTCATTGAGCATATAAATCAGCTTGAGCTTGATGACACGTAATTTTTCATTTGCTGATCAGATTTAATTTTTTTTTTTTAGAGCAATCCTGAATTTTAAATCAACAGTACCTTCTGAACGCAGGTTCAGGGAATGAAAGGAAACATCAACTCACAAATGCATCGATTTTCTGGGACATGCCGCCAGAAATATTATAGAATTTTGATTCTTGATAACAAGATAAGGTCTCTTAATGTTTGGAGCAGGGTGATCTCTATTCAATCCCTCTTCAATAAAACCACAAAATTTATAAGCAAACTTGGTAATTCGCTCCATCTCATAGCAAGATTTTACTACAGATGATATTCGTTCTTTCTAGCAACAAAAGTTTTTTTAATAACATCCTTCTTTTGTAGTGAGACATACATTCAAACGGCTTCCTATAACTCTGCTCATTTACGATTTATTAAAGCGAGAAACATGTAGTAACACATTGAGGCCTAAATAATTTTATCTTTGCTTATAGCGATGGCTTTTTGTATTGCATCTTTGTATTTGACGGCAGTAGCTGCTAGATTTTCAAGTTTCGTTTCTGTCATTCTACTCGTCAGTTCAATTGAAAGCTTATATTCTTGAATGAAGCTACAAATTCATTGAGGATTCGCTCTAATGAAAAATTTACTCTTTATCATAGCCCTGTAATAATGAATAGAGCTCATCATTGTTCTTCAGATCGCCTTTAAGCCTTGCGATCACATGGACAAACATGTGGTTGATTGATTCATCTTCTGCGCCGTAATTCTATAATGAACTCGATATGGGGACTGGAGATTTTTTTTGAACTACCTGAAAATAAATGGTCGAGGAAGATGCCTCATGAAATTTCTCAATTTCTGCACTTACAAGCTTGATGGCGAGTGAAAGGTCAAAGATTTCTGTGGGTTCGAGGTCTCTGAAGTTGCGTACTTGTCGCTTTGGAACAATAATGACGTCTAAAAGAAATTATGCTTATGCAACTGGGTTGTTTACGGCCTGGGAGTCTGGAAACGAGGGGTACCATGGCGTAAATATGTTCTTTTTGGTAAAAAACGACACGGGCAGGGATTCCCATTGGTCCTAATCGGAAGGCAGGTGCTGAACTGACCATCATGTTTGGTGCAATAGAAGTTTAATAATTCGATAAAATTATACTAATGAAGAAAACAAATGAGAAATGAAAGAAGTTAAACTGTAGCGAACCTGGACGCTAGGAGAAATCAAGTTGATCATAATTGGAAGATTTATTAGGATTCCAAATGATATGAAGAAGCTTCTTTCAGAAAGGAGCTTTTTCGTGTTTATATAATGAGAATTACGCAAACAATTTAAAAGGTGATAAGGTAGTTCAAACGATATCTTGAAATAAAGAAACGCTCTATTGAATCGTGTTATCTTAATAAAGTATTTGGTCCTCGCTTTAGTGATAGTTTCAGTGTATGTCTCAAGCGAGGAAGGTGTTAGTACGGCTAATAAGATTAATACTATTAGCTATTTAACTAGATTTTTTGCCCTCGATTCGACTCGATTGCGGGCATGCTCACACACATTCCCTAATTATTTTCATTAAGGTGCAACAAAGAGACTAAATATGTCTCTAAATTCACGGATGTATTTCCTTTGGATCTCGCTTTAATCAAATTTTGTTCTTGTATGCTTATTCGTTGTTTTGTTTGGCAAGGTAGTATTCGGTTAGCAATATTACTCTAAGTTAGCACTGACTTAAATGAAAAGACCAATGGGAGAGCAATGATTCCATGCTGAATCAAATTACACCCGTGGAAGTGAATCTAGAAGAGATCAAAAGTCCCTTTAATTTGCTTGTTAATTGTTTTCAGTATTATTCTTATCTTGATGATAATAATAATGCCATCAAAGTATCTTCTCCACTCCAAGCAGCTATAGCATTATGTATTTAAGCCATTTCCTATTAATTTTATCTCCACAGGCATACTATACTAACCGTTCACAAATTTAAACCAACTTTACCAAACTAGAATAGAACGCCGAAGTTCCTTTGATTCACAAGCTCGTTTTTCATCGCGATACGATATGGAAGCCAACAAAAATAAACCCCAATATTTTTTTAAAAAAGAATCTGATCAAAAAATTTCAGACCTCTTCAATGACATCATGATTGGATAGATCCCACCAGTTCTAGAACACTTTTCCTTCACCTTCTAGAATTTTATGCTCGCATATCCAAATTTGCGGTCTCAACTCATTTAATATATCTTCACCTTCCCAATTTCCCATTTACAAACATAATAATCTGAGTTTTTTGTACATTTTATCCTCATCATATCCACACGGCAGAAGGTAGTATTTCTCTCCTCAAAAAAAATCCGATATCATAAAATTCCAAATCAACATTCGAAGCGTTTCTTGACCTTTCTTCCAGAAACTACCCAATACAAATTCCGCCTCGCTACCTTCTCTCAATTTGATGGTAAGAGATCCTGAGCCATTAAGAAGCCCTTTTGCATCGAAGTGCACAAACTGCAAAATTGGAATTTTAGGACCAGAATTACCCGGGATGCTTATATGTTCCGCGCATTCAATAAATATTTAAATATCAAATCCCAAAAAAAGCAAGGCGTTCACTTTCTCACTAAAGCCTATTTTAATGTCAGAACTCGAACAACTCACACATTACATCAAGATCATCCTCGCAAATGATAACGTTGCTAGAAAGGAGGCCGAGGGCATCATTAATCAAGTAAAAGAGAAGAATTTGGACCAATATTTCCTTCTCCTTCTTCAACTTTTAAGAGGTAGCTCTCTTTCATTTACTTGAGTCTCATCTCTCACTGCCTTTAGTCTCAAATGATGTTTCAGTCAGAAGTTTCTGCGCTGTTATGCTCAGAAAACAGCTGTCAGCCTTCTCCGAGAGAAACTTCAGCCCTTGCTGGCTTAAGATCGGCGGCCAGACTGCTAAAACCATCAAGAATGAAGTCTTCATCGCCTTGAGAGACGAGCCAACTAAAGCCGTGAGATATCAAATCTGCGACTTAATTGGAGAACTCGGAGGTACAATCCTGAATATTGACGAAGAAGATGGCAAGAACGCGTCTCAGGATCACAAGACCTGGGAGGAGCTCATTAAGATGATCATGGAGCTCTGGTTTTCTAAGATCGATACTATGCTGGAGGCCGCTTTCAAAATCATGTCGACTCTTTTCAGCTACGTCAGCGAAGAGTTTCTGCAATATAGAAACGATTTTTACACGATGTTCAAAGCCGGTATGGAATACTCAAGCCTCGAGATCAAGGCCGCTGCGGTTGAAGCCATGAGCAGCTGGCTCGAGATCATCGACTCGAAATACTGTAAAATGTATGAGGATTTGATTCCTTTGTACATGGAAACAGTTCTTTTCGTCCTTGCGAAAGACGAGGACAAGGTAAATTCACCTCGTAATATTATTTCTCACGAGGCTTTTCGTCTAGGGTGTTGATTGCCTTAGTTGCGTTATTGACGTTACTGAAGCCGAGCCACGATTCTTCAGAAAGAACTTCGCCTATCTCTTCAAGACCATGCAAAAAATCTGCGGTGTCAAAGAGGTTGAGGAAGACGGAATCAAACAGATGGCCATTCAGGCGCTTATTTCAATGCTTGAGAGAATCCCAAAGATCTATAAAGATAACCAAACTTATCTCAAAGAGTTATTGGAGATGACCTTCGCATACATGATTGAGACCGCCGAAGACACGACCCAAGAATGGGCAAACCCTAAAGAAGGTGATTACTTACCTGGGATTATTTGATTACTCATCATTATATGTCCTAATAGGTTTCTTAGAGGAAGTTGTTGACGAAAGCGACAACGCTGGTGTTAAATTCGGTTCCCATGTCATCGACCGTATGATTGCAATTATCGGCCAAGATATCCTGCTTCCAATGATTTCTGGTCTCGTACAACAGATGATGGTCAGCCCAGACTGGAGATTCAAATTCAGCGCCTTGATGTCTCTTTCTCAAGTCGGTGAATACGTGAAAAACGTCGATGATATCGCTCCAATTTGCGGTTTGGTCCTCAAATTCTTGGGCGACAACCACCCAAAGATCCGCTATGCCGCTTGCCATGTCATCGGACAAATCGCTGACGACTGCCAACCTGAATTCCAAGCTAAATTCCATCAGGATGTCATCCCTGCTCTCCTCACTCACCTCAACGAGAGCGTCCCAAGAGTGCTTTCACATGTGTTGGCTGCTCTTACCAACGTCCTTGAAGGCCTTCCAACTGACTTGACGAAAAACTACATCGAAACCGTGCTTAACACCGTCTTCCCATACACTCAGCAAGGTATCTCACTCGTCCGTGAGAACGCTCTCTCCACTATCTCTGCGATCGCCGAGTCTGCTCGTCATCACTACCAACCTTACTTTGAGAAATCCGTCCCAATCATTTACGAAATCATGAAGACTCACAATCAACCTGAGTACAAGCAGCTTAGAGGACAGTGCATTGAGTGCATCACTGTCATGGGAACTGCCGTCGGAAAAGATTACTTTAAGCGATTTGCAAGCGAAATCGTCGACCTCATGGTCCACATCCAAAAGAACGACATCGCCGCTGACTCTCTGGACCCTCAGAAATGCTATATCTTGTCAGGATGGCAAAGAATCTGCCTGATCCTGGAGGAAGAATTTGTGCCTTTCCTTGGGCTCATCATCCCATCGCTGTTCAAGGTCATTGAACACGTCCTGAAAGGCCCAGCAGAAAAGAAAACAGAAGAAGTGCCAGCTAAATCCATCATGGATCTCGCAAACGAGAAGTCAAACAAGACCCTTGATCAGTTTAAGGAGAGCGAGAAGAAGAACCACAATACCTTCGAACACGAGGAAGCTGAAATCGCTATTAAAATGATCTTTTGCTTTGTCACTGAGTTGAAGAAACACTATTTCGACTACGTCGAATCAACGACCGAACTGGTCCTCAGAGCTCTCAACTACAACCAAAGCGAGAAGATCAGAAAACAGGCTGCTAACTGCCTTCCAGCATTATTGGAGGTGATCAAAGACTCCAATCATCAAGGAAAACAAGAGCTCATCGTGAAGCTCGCTTCAGCTTTCATCGAGGCTCTTTGGACTACAATCTCCAGCGAGTTCGAAGCTGAAACCATCAAAGAAATGATTGAGGCTATCAAGGATTGTATTAATCACGCTGGCAAATTCATGAACAGCGCCGGTATCGAGGCCATCTCGCAAAGAATTCTCAAAGTCCTCAGCGAATCTGATCTGAGAAAGAGCGAGAATGAAAAATACAAGGTCGAAGGAGAATGCGAACAAGAAGAACTCGAGGTTCTTGACGAAGACAACGATACTGAAGAAGACTTACACGTCGCATTGGCCGAATTGATCGGAATCTTGTTTAAGACCCACAAAGAGCTCACACTCCCTCTGGTCCAGATTCTCTACACTCAAGTGTTGGCCAAGGTGCTCCAGCCAGGTCTTAGTGACAAGATGCACAAGTTCGGTATCTTCTTGATCGATGATATGATTGAGCACCTCGGAATTGAGCTCATTCCAAACGAATGGCCTCATCTCGCTGAGGCTCTCCTCAGATACTCCACTGATAAGACCTGCTTCGTGCGCCAAGCTTCTTTGTACGGTATCGGTGTGCTTGCAGAGAAGAGTAAAGATGTTTTCGCTTCTATCGCTGAACCTTGCGTTACGAAAATCCTCGAGGCGTTGAAGATCCCAAGAGGTGATGAGAGTGAAAGAATGTATGGATTCTCACGAGATAACGCTGTTGCTGCTTTAGGAAAGATTATTAAGAACGGAGGAGCTAAATTCAACGTCGAAATGCTCATTCCTGAATGGATTAACCAGCTGCCTTTACAATACGACAAGCCTGATGGTAGAAGACAGCACGAATTCCTTGCTGATATGATTTTGACATGGAATGCTGCTTTGGTGTTCGGACCAAACGGAGAGCGTCTGCCTAAAGTTGTCAAGATCTTCGGAACTATCATCGACACCAAATTCTCGAACCCAGCAATCGAAGATAAGATTTCAAAGATTCTTAAAGCGCTTGCCGGTGACGAGAAGACAAAGGCTTTGCTTGAACAAGCTTTCGGAGGACTCACTCAGTTACAACAGCAAAGACTGCAGAAAGTGCTGACGAGAACGAGCGTGTAGATAGATTGAGGTGTTTAAGACAGAAACGTGATAGCATTAAAAAGCTATATTGTTGTATCTTTTTGATTTTTATTTAGTGAACGAGCTTGGGCTATTCGTGTTTTCTTATGATTGAGTGTAGTGTGTACAAGCTGCACATTTATGTTTAGAAAAAAGTATTCAGAGTTATATTCTTGAGTCAATGATATTTGAATGGTCAAATAAAATCAAAATGAATTGTTAGAAAGGAGCTGAGCTGGATTACTGAAATAACAACAAGCCTCGTAGATTCGATTTTTTTTCCATATGTATATGATAAATATAATGAGTTCAAGTTATCAAGCTAATACTTTCCCTTCTAACCCCTCGATACATTTCAAAAAAATGAAAATAAAAAGCTCTCTGCAGCAATTATTACAGAATAACTTGAGAAGTGCAAATGCCTATGATAACAGCTGGCTCGAGGGACATTAGAAAAGAATCCAATCTAAAATATTATAGAAATCTATCCATATGCTATTATAAGTCTTTATTCGGGTAAGGTCCCATTTCAATCGAACTAGTAGTCTCTGTGTTTCTGGAGGAGTCCATGGTCTAAAAACAAATTTTTATAAAATCACACATCAAAAGAAAGAAAACCTGTCTTCGCATGGTGAGCTCGGCCAATGACTCTCCCTTCTGAATATCTAATAACAGAAATACTCGTTAGGACCAATCCCAGCTCATAGAATTTACATTTCCAGTTGCGGAAGGCGTAGTCGAAGCCGCTGCAGCAAACAAGCGTGATGAATATCGCTAAGTAAGCGTTTCCAGAGCCGAAAATCCTATTCAAATGTGTCAACCTTAACCTCAACATGAGATTTACAATTCGAAGGTTCCCAAGGTATTGCCTCCCATCGGGAAGACGGTAAAGAACCAGAAGCTAGCAACGTAGAAGAGCACGCTTCCGACAATGAAGAAAATCGTCACAAAGCTCAGAGACGTTGAAAAAATGAAGATTTTGCTGTTCGCAACCACCGTCAAGGAGGTAAAAGCAAGCATACCAGCAGTCCAGAATCCTCCGGTGTTGCCTGCGCTATTGATCGCAGAGGTATTCATATAAGTATAGCTAATGATAATAGGTAAGCATTAAATAAATTCTAATTTTCATACGCGAAAACTGGGACGAAAATTGACTGAATGAAGGCAGACCCGAACCATTTCCAGAATCTCGTGTAATTGAAGTACTCATTTCGAATTCCAGCGTGGTAATATTCTGGATTTGTTTCCAAGAACGTTCCCTCGTACTCTTCATCAAGGAGCGCATAGATCATAATCGGGAGGGAAGCGTAGAAGATGTTATAAAGCTGGAAAATGAAAGAATCGTAAAGAATCTGTCCTGAGAAGCCATTCACGAAGGCGAACCTAATTGTCCCTTGGTTAAGAGATTAGTGGATGAGGAAGGTGTACCAGAAAGCTGGGAAAATCAGGAGAATGTTTTTGAAGAAGTTGTAGATGACCAAGGTAGCGTTCCTTCGAATGCACTCTCTTCCATAGAAAAGAGTGAGTCTCTTGAGTAATTTGAACTCTCCGATGGCGTAGTCACTGGACCTTGCGGCCTGGTTAAGAGTGAAGCATTAGGCTGAAATGTTCTGAGGAAGTTGGGCACCTGTTGTCCTTCGAGACCTCTAATTCCGATTCCTACGTGAGCTGCGGTGATCATATTGACGTCGTTTGCACCATCTCCGATGGCTAAAGTGGTTTTGCCTGGGATCTGAAGGGAATTGTTCCATTGGGATCATTCAAAAAAAAAAAGGAGATAGGTTACGTTATCCTTGATTAAATTGACGATTTGGCTCTTTTGCTTTGGAGAGACTCTGCAAGCCACGACAACTGCCGCTCGGGAACAAATATTGAAGAGCTAATACACAGTTGAACACAGTCAAACAGCAGTTAAGTAATTACGATTGGAGCATTTTCGCCTTCTGAAGCATGGATCAGAGCGTCTCCGGTCAGAATAAGGCCGTATTTCTCATGTCTTTCAGTCTGAAAAAGTTTAGTTAAAGAGCCAAGGTGATATTAGCTCCTAATTTACATGTTTTTGTGCTTCGGCAAGCTGAGCCTTAACTTCTTCGTAATGAGCTCCATCGATTTTGAATCTCGTCAGGGAATCATCGAGTAAACGGCACGAATATGCGATATTTATCGCAGTTTCCACTTTATCGCCGGTCAGGACCCAGACCTTTATACCAGCGTGTTTGAGCGCTTCTATCGTCTCACCGACTTCGTCCTGAAGCTTGTCTTCTATCGCCGTGGCGCCAATGACAATCAAATCTTTCTCTATCTTCTCTTGAAGCTCCATCATTTTCTCCTCTCGATTATGGATCTCAAGGCTCGCTTGCTAAATAAAAGTTTAAGGCTTTGAATGAAGTTTTCCTTGATTACAGCATATTCTTTGTCCCATGCCTCATATTCGCTTGGTTCGATGACTCTCTTCGCCAAAACAAGTGTTCTAAGTCCAACAGCTGAAAATCTCATAAGTTCTTTGTTAATGCTTTCGATCATCGATTTCCTGGAGAGAAAGATAGATGAGGTGTTGAATGACATCATAACAAGTTGGCTTTTACGAGTTTTCTATCGACATTCGAGCAAGCATAATATTATCGGCACCTTTGGTGAACAAAATAATTTTTCCTTCAGGGTCTTCGACAATGACAGACATCCTCTTTCTATTTAGTGTAATATATCCATGATTAGAGACAATAATGAAATAAATGTGACCTTGTGCTATTGAACTCAAGGACATGCTTCAGTTTATAAGAAACCTCTCCTTTTCCTTCAATTCTGACGATCATATTTTGATTTGCATCAATATTGACATATTCATAGCCCACCAGTTTAGCGAAATTCACGAAAGCCAGTTCGTCAGGGGAAGAAGCCTAAGTTAAATAATTATCCTATGCGCATTCAACAAGAATTGTACATTAAATGATGGCTTTCCATCTTTTTCTTCGACCTGGATTGTGTGACAAAGCGAAAGAAGCATCAAATTTTCACTAAAATCACACCGATTATTAACAATTGCCCTCATAATTTGTTTTACTGAATGTCGGAAAAGGCAGGGTCGGACTTATCCTCAAGCAGCCTGAAAAAATTCGCGTCTTTGAAATCGACGTTGGTGACTTTCGGGCGTGAGCTCAAATCATATCCCTTATTGTCGCCTTTATTTGACAATATCAGAGGCAAATTAAACGAGCATTGCTTACCATAGCTTTTTCCTGCGACATTGAGGTATTTGAACGCCATGATGTTACAGGTCAGAGTTCCTGTTTTATCAGAGAAAACGTACTCGACCTGGCCCAGCTCCTCGTTAAGATTGGATGAGTGCACACCGACGGGAATATTTGTTTCAGCATTGATCATGCGCTTATCAGCTGTAATCATTTTTGCTTGGAAAAACTTCACAAGTTCGAGGGTGACGATCAATGAAATTGGCACGAAATTCCTTGAGGAAATCAGTTGAGAGGAAGAACTGAACTGCATTACGTGAACAAAAGCATCCAATTTCCGAATCTCGCAAGGAAGAGAATGAACGGGCGTTGACTGACCCAGTCATTGGTTGTTAGCATATATGGATTTATTTCTGTGTCATTGCTATAGTACCAAAACGTTCCATAGAGCGCGCAAAACAGGCAGAATGTGTTCTTTGGGAAAGAAAAATTTATCTGGATACTAATTTACTCTGCTGCTTACTTGGATTAGGAACACCATGATGATTTGCTTCTGCATTGATCTCTCCAATTTGCTTTGTTTTGGTCGCGCTTTTACAGAATTCAACATAATCTTTGTTTCATGGCCGCTGTACACAACGACTCCGACAGCATATCGAGATCTTAAGCTGCTACTTCTCAGCAGGAAGTTATTGGCGTCGACTGGGATTCTGGTGCCATCAGACAGTTTCAACGAGCCTAAAATTCATCAGACCTTGTCAAGAGAATGGAGGTTGAATATCTTACCTTGGAATTTATACAGGAAGGGAGTTGGTTTCTCGTAGTGCACTCTGATTTCAACTTCACCGAACTGTTTTCGATAAAAAACAACGCTTGAATCGAGTTCAATCGAAGAAAGAGATACCTTTTTCTCAGTAGGGAAAAGTCCAAGGAGCCCTTTCGGCACGCATTTCCTTTTAAGATTCGTTTCTCCATCAAGGTTTTTTGTTTCAGTGAAACATTCACCTAATTCCTAATTTGAGAGGGGAATTTTGGAAGAATTGTTGCCTTTTTCATTGTCAGTGTCCAGAACGATCAGATCTGCTGGTATAAACTCCTCGTTCCTGACCTATATACGTCAAAGCGATATGACTTAGGAAACAATATCAAGCGAAATAGAAATACTTTGATGATATCTCCCACACGTAATGAATGCCAAGGCACTTCTACAAAGTGGCCATTGACGTATTTCATTGTGCTTTTATTGTTTTCGAGAGAGTCTTCCTGATGTCGCTTGCGATCTTCAAAGAGATCCTTTGCGGCTGAAACAGCAACGATGAACGCCAGAGGCATGAAGATCACAGGTTTTCCTCCAGAAGTCGATATCAGGTCAATCATTTGCATGAATCCGATGAACTAAAAGGTGGAGCAAGTTAGTGTCCATGAGAGATGTGGGAGATACCAGGAAATAAATGTTTGCGAGTTTAGAAAACTGTTCAATCAGATTTAATGGCACAAAAGTCAACCAAGTGTATTTGTTCGTTGAAATTCTGTTGTCGATGAGGGTCAAATCAGGGTGACCCACCATCAATGTTCGATCTGGGTAGAGCTTCCAGTCTATGGTGCGTCTGACGCCAAATTTCCGATAGTTTTTAGGTGCATTGTCATAGAGGTAGTCTGATAGGACTGATTAGGAGGAAAAATGAAGGGATTTAGTCACTTCCTGTTCGAGGATCCTTCAATAGAGGGGCATCCAAGTTCTTTTGGGTTTCTACTACGATTGATTCTTCGCTCATAAATCTCGTTGACCCGTTCTTTTGGGATTTATTAGGCAAAATTAAATTGAAAGATCAACCTTTGGATGAGTATTTAAAAACCATTGAGAACAGTAGCGAGTCTCGGCTTTAGAAGAGGAATTTGAGGTTTCAGACTCGAACTTTATCGATAATTCCATTGTGCGGTGTTCAGTGCGATTTTTGTTTAGAGCGGTAGTTTATTAGTGCCATTCCACCGAAGATAAAAGAAAGAAATGTTGCTGGGTTTTTGAGATTTCTTGAGGCTTTTAATGGTATTATTTGAAACTTTGATGTAAAACCGCAGGCGAAATATTGATGTAATGTCGTTTTACCGCGCTCACAAAGGGAGAGTATGCAATTCATTTTAATGGTTTTGAAAATTCATGTTTGAACTCAAAAAACTGTAAATCTCATAATGAGTAAAATCTCAAATTCAAGAATGAAGAAAAACAATATGCCTTTAACGAGGAATAGAATCAAACCCCATCTCTTAATCGGAAGTTTGGGAAAATATCGAAAAAGGGTGAAAACTATTAGAATTATTTAGACCTCAATAATCAATCCGCCAAATCTGTGATCTTTTACCTAATATATTTTATTAATTTGCAGTGACCTCGATCAATAGTTTGTATGGCAGATTATCTTCCATATAAGATGAGAAGATGAGTTTTAGATATGACCATTATTCGATTCAAGACCCTTTGTAGCATAAATTAAATAGTTTCACAAGTTTTAGTCGAATAATCAGCAACAGAACACTATATTTGTGTTTGTATTAAAGGCACCTTCAAAACCATCTCAGAACTTTATGAGTCTAATTTTTATACTTTTAATTCTACCTTTAAAACAAAGAAATCAACAAATGTTTGTTTAATTCTGTGATAGTTCTCAAATCAAAATGCGAACTATACTAATTTTCAAGGCGGCTTAAAACACCTTCCAGGGAGTTTAAGAGAGGCACATTGAAAAAACTAAAAACTCTTACAATTATTCGATTTTTTTTTTAGATCCATTTAACGAAAAAAATTAGGAAGTTGGCTTTTGGCTTGATAATTTCATCGTTCATAATTTCTGACCTTTGAAAATAATTTTGCAGTACTCTTTTTGTAGCTTGTGAAGAGTTTATGATTCAAATAAATGTCTTACGGCTAAGGAAATTCATTGGATATAATGTTTCAATTATAAGGTTATATTTCAGAGAAATAATACACAACCAAGAAAAATGATCATTTCTCGTTGAATGTTCCATAGCTACGTCAGTAATTATTCGATTTTTATCACTACTTGGTAGATTAACTTAATTATAACCTGCAATTCTCACAATATAGAAATCATTTCGATAGTGTCGACATAACATTAAGGTTATTCTCTTCTGAAGATCGGCTATTAGATGAAGGAACAGAGAAAGATGAAATTAACTTGCAGCAATAGTTGGATTGTGATGGTGTTTCTCACACACAAAATTAATGCTTGAACAAAAGTAAACGGTAGTTATAATACTCCGCGAACTAAGTTGAGCAGCAAAGGACTCGTAGCTCAGTGGTAGAGCATTTGACTGCAGATCAAGAGGTCACTGGTTCGATTCCGGTCGGGTCCTTTTTTTTTCTTTTTTTGTTGCCTAACAAACAAACAAATCACTCAACTATAGCTGTCCGTTATAAAATTTCATATACCCGCATCTTTGTAAAACTTTCCAATCTGAGCTTCCAATCCAGACCTCACATCATCCTCCATTTCTTTTTATCCCAAAACTACCATCTGGACGTAATACAGAGCAAATAAACCAAAACTGAGAAGAAAATGATTAATAAGTATGAGGCTAAAATCTTAAGTTTTAGACTCATTATGAAACATAAGCACATAAAGTCAAGCTCATTTCCTAGTGTTTTAACAATCAAGCACTTTCAACTAATCGAACTAAATTAATACAAAAAAATTTCTCAAAAATGGTAAAAAACCAAATCTTAATTCAGCTTATTTTGCGCCTAGCTTGCGACTGTTTAAAAACAAATTCAGATTCCTTCCGTAAAAAGTCTCTCCAGCGGGACTGGCCCTTGGTTTCTTCAATTTGTTATCTATGAAATACATAGTCACGTTCGGGTTCTGCAGAAGGAAGTTGTTTTTAGGTCCAGGCGACAGGTCTTGTAACACGCTGTTATTTAACACGCTGAAATTTGCTACTTTCTTCCTTTTCGCCTCCATCTGGCGCGGTTCTATCATACTCGTGTTATTTGAATTATTCGCACTGTTCTCATAAGATGGTATTAGCTTCTTTCGCTCATCCACCGTACCTCCGATGGAGCGCCCCCGATACTCTCTAAAACCGACAGCAGTGGTCGGTTTAGTCGTTTTGGCACTGTTTGCTATGACTTTTGCCTTGTTTAGTTTCCCAGTGTAATAATTTATGAAATAAGGTGCGCCACTAAGAAATTAACCAGCATTATTTCTAAGAAAGGAAGTGTTAAAGTACTTATTGGAGGAAGGCTGCAATGGCTTTGGCATCGCGTACTGATTTTGCATGAAAATAAACGGTTCGTGCTTCTTTGGAGACTGCGAACGTGGCTGCGCCGCTCTGTGCATGGATGTATTCAGCGTATTAATTATGTAAGAATTATCCAAAGTAGTGTTATGGATGGTGCGGTCTTTCCTCGCGTCAAGTCCGGAAATATTGAGTGTATCGTCCAATGTCGATAAATCCTTGGAATTGTTTAGGTCTTGAATGATAATCGGTCGAACGGAACCAACTAATGCGAATTTATTAGCATTTACGAGGAGAAAAGGCTTATTACTGAAGTCGTTCTTATGATTGGAGCGATAACTGCTTTCCTTCCTGGAGCATTGAAAGGTAACGATTAGCATAAGGTCAAAGAAGATTTATTTACGGGTGGTCGATTGTATGATTTGTCATTATTTCCTCGCTAATCAAGCTGTCATTAAACATGCCTTTAGGAGTTTCCGTTTCAATGGCTAGCTTGATATTATGTCCCTTATTTTGGTTAGCAGTATAGCTTGGACGTCCTCTGGTGCTCTCGCCATTGATAGCCACAATCTCATTCAATTTTTCTTCAAATAACTCCTTATTTACAGACCCAGCAAGCATTCTGTTCGCTCTTGGATTAATGACCTGCTGGTTCTTCAATGGAGGATAATTTCTTTGGAGTTGATATTTCACAGAAAGGTCATTTGAAGGCGTTTGAATCTCTCGCAATGGTAGGCCTTGGCCTGGTATATTGTATCTCCTTCGCTCGTTCTGAGAGCTGAGAGGAGTCTGCAATTCTTTTAAGATGCTAAAGGGTAAGCTTTCACGGTCTTCTCTTCCAGCGTTCTTCACAGAAGGTAAAATTTTCTGAAGGTTCATGTCAGCGGAATGCTCTCGGGCCTGCGGCGTGAGGTTCAACCTTGCTCCATTAATCCTTCTGCTTTCTTCTCGACTGTTGAGCTTATCATCGATAGTTTGATTCAGCGAAAACTCTTGGTCTATTGATGAGGATCCTCCAGTGCTTCCTGAGCGCTTAGACTCGACATATCTGCGGGTTTTTGAGCTTAATACTCCTCGGGAAACCTGTTCAGACCGCGATTCGCTTCGGTTTGATTCTTTGTCGATAGGAAGCTCGCTCTGGTTGCTCTGTATCGAGTTTTTGCTTGGATAGCCTGTGGTTGGAGTAGGCTTTGTATCAACTATTTCTTCAGTGAAATTATTTCTCAGCGCTAAGAAAAGGACTTTGTCAAAATAATTGCTCTCAGAAATCGTTTAAAAACCTTTTATTCTCTTCGGATTTGGTTGCGTTAGCAACGAAGGGTCAAAGCTATCCGAATTAAAATCCGCGTTTGACTTCCCTCCGCTCAGCAAATGCTTTTTCAAGAGCAGATAATATCTACATATACAAATTTGTAAGTCAATTAGCTCAGTACATTGATCTTTCATACGATGTAGTGATATGGTTATGTTTGTTGGCGTCAATACATTTTTCGCAAAATTCCAGGTTGAAATTGAACTGCGCCAGCTGCTTGAGAATATCATAATCAATCTATTGCATTTGCTCAGTTAATCGCTCACAGAGAAATATACATACCGGAATTTTATGCAGTCCCACGATAATCCCTTGACATTCACGCGTTTGCTTCACCTGATTAAACCAAGGATGCCGACGGATGTCGTCGACTGTATAACGCTTGGTTGGGTCAGTTGTAAGAATATTTTTGATCAGGTCTTTGCACTCGGGACTGACGAACTTTGGAACTGTGTAGTCTCCTGCCATGATCTTCTTATACAATTGCGAGGTATTGGGGTCCTATATCATTATCATTTCAAACAACGCGCTCCAAAATGAAAAAACTGACCTCAAAAGGCAGATAGCCACAGACCAAAGCGAATAAGATTACACCGCAGCTCCATAGATCTGCTCCTAAGCCTTTATATCTCTTTCCAGCGATCATCTGCATAAACACTCGTAAATAGCTTGAAAAAAACGGTAAAATACTTCAGGAGCAGCATAACATGGAGATCCACAAGCTGTCTTTAACAGTTCTCCGTCTTTATAAGTATTACTCAGCCCGAAATCGACAATTTTGATCCGCTTATTGTGATCAAGGAGCAAGTTTTCTGGTTTTAAATCTCTGATTTGATGTGATTCTGTTTGATAATATGATCAAATAACAGCTTACCTGTGGACGATGTTCAACTTATGGATATATTCCACTCCAGATATAATTTCTTGAAAGAACCGACATGCCTCACGCTCCTTGACTCTTTTCTGAGCAACGATATAGTCGAATAATTCGCCTCCGATGGCATATTCCATTATCAAGAATAACTGACGAGGCGTTTCAATAATCTAATTCGCGATAAAAAAGGGTTTTTTGTCAAATACACGTTTAGAAATGCTGTCAAACCTCATATAATTGAACAACGCTGGGATGGCGAATGATTTTAAGGATATGAATCTCTCGAGCGACTCGTTCAACGTCAGCGACTTCCGATATTTTGCTCTTTTCTAATATTTTGATCGCGACCTTTTCCCCTGTGAGAGTATGAATCGCCACCTTCACCTTCCCGAAGGTTCCTTGTCCAATAGTCTTACCTTTGAATAGTATGAGCCGGTTGCGAAAAACGCCATAAAGATCATTTTACCCAACTGATAATGTCCGATTGTCACTGGGGTAGGTCTTTGGTTAGCGCTAGTTTTCGGTTTTTGGGCGTTAGGGTCCTTGGGGTCATGGGAACTCTCTACGGCTTTCTGATTTGATGTCTCCTGGGTGGGATTCGCGTTTACCAAATCCTTGGTATTCGGTCGGAGTTGTGAGTTGTTCGCTGACATAACTTATTTTTATTTCAAATAGATTTTAATTCGTATTTAGACAGAGTCAGTAGTCACAAAAAAACAGGTTTTCTCAGCTAGAATGTGAGCATTACAACGACATTTGTGGTGGATTTGTTGTGTAGTGGACGAAGATATGAAAAAGATGATGAATGGAAGGGAAATTCTTTTAGTATTCCAGAGAAATAGTATGGAAATACTCGAAAAAACTAATAATAATATCTATCAAGGGAAGGCGCGAACTTTAAGTAATGGGATTTTTGATTTCGAGGTGAAATTCGTTGGACTCTTTGAAATTTAAGGCAAATTTATTGCTGATGAAGTTATATTTAATTAAGAAATAGTTAATAAACTTTGTAGTTTCAATATTGTAATATAAATTATTTAATTGAAAGAAGTAGTTTTAATCGATTTCAGAGAATGAAAGATAGCTTTAGAAATGGCTAAAACTCATTTACTCTGAGACACGAGAAGCCCTTCACAAAAGATTTGAAGATGCAGGTTGAAAGCGTGCTAGAATCACGACTAGCATGACTGTTTAAAGACAGATCCTTCTTCCTACTGCTCAAGATGATAAAAGCTAAAATGGATATCTTGAAATGTTCATCCTTGATGTCTTCTTCTCATCCAGTCAGAAAAGAACGCCTAGTACAGAGAGAGCTTGTCTTGTTCACTCTTACGCTGCTTGAGAATGAGTGTTCTCTGCACAATTCAACACTATCGACCCTTGATTAATGGTAATACATTTTCTCTTCTTTTCTTTTTTTCGAATGAAAAAAAATTGCTTTCGAGTGCTCTCTCAATGAGTGCCGAACAATTTTTGTACGGACTTCAATAAAGTTGGTGTTTACTTCATAATAGTATCGCCAGCCAACCAAAGATCCAAGAATAACTGCAAAATAAGCTGATCTACAATCGCTTTAGTTGGTTGTAGGTCTAAAAGTTTTGCTTACATGATTATTAATCTTGTAACTTTCAGTTTTCTTAACTATTTCCTTTAGGACGAGACAAAATGGAAAGAAACCGTTGCAGTTGTTGAGCGTGTACAACCGCAAAGGTGCTGCTATGTGAGAGACGAGAAAGGACCAGAATTTAGTCTAGTTCATAGATTAAATGACGAAAGAGTTTATGTCTCTGTTTGTAGCATTTCACTTCTAAATGTATTGTGTTGTATCCCATTCCACTAATTTCATATTGATTGTGAGTTCTATGAATTATATTACCTGGTAGTATCGATATTCACGCAGATAAAAGCAACGAATGAAGTTCATTCTTAGGTGGTATGTAGTGATCCTACATTCACAAAATTTCTGGAGGCTTGAATTTTGAGTAAGCGTTCCATTGATATCCCTAGGCTGAAAGCAATACCGGAATTGCGATATGAAAATAAGCACTTTACATTTAATAACCATGCACAAAATGAGTTGAACAACAAATCAAAACGATTCATATTACCGAACGACTTAGTATTGAAAATTCACCCATATTGATCTGCTGGGTAAAATGGACGAAAACCTCATCTTGCAGTCACCTGCAGTCCGCGAAAAAATAGTCTCTATTTTTGATTAACCTCCTCGACAGCTTCATATTATAGAGAAATATTCTTCCTACCAATATTGTTTTTGAGTCATTTTACAGGAGTCTTTAACCCGAAATTCGCCATCAGAAACGCAGGATATTATAAGGAGTTAGACTCACAAAACAGCAAGATAGAGTTCCGCTTAAAATTTTCGTTGGAAAATTGAGCTGTCACCTGCTTATTCTAATTAAGCGAATAGCACACGATTATCTCAAGACGTAACAAGAGCAAAATTTAGCCCAAATTATATCTAACATCTTCTTTCCAAAGAATTAGATTACTGATATCAATTAGTAGATTAGATGGTTGATATATATTCCTATTCGAAGAGGTATAATATCTTATTCGAAGACATATAATATCTTCTTCGGAGCCTAGAGATCTTAAAACATATGGACTATTTACAGATATCCTTTGAGCGAAACCATCAATAAGTTGAGCCAATTTTTCTATTAAACAATTCTTTTTGAAAATCAGATACAACACCGACAGTTTCAAATTAAGTTGTTTGAAAATGTTAGATATTCGTTAAATTTCAAACAAAAAAGCAAGTTTATAAACAGATAATTTGTAAGTCTGCTATATTAAATAGGGAGATATGGACACAGAAAACGTCAGACCTGCACTTAGACAGTCCGAAGACAAGGAAAACGGAAGCCATACAAGCAAAAAACACTCTCCAAGAGAGCCGAAGCTCCGTGAAATCAATATAAATGCCTTAAATTCTCCATCTGAGACTCCAAGTGAAGATATCGATGACGTGAAGTCTAAAATCCAAGCTGCGAACAAGTCCCTTGCTTCTTTACACGAAACCGAAAACCAAGTTGATAAATTACTCGAACGCCTCTTGTCTGAAAGAAACCGAATCCTTGAGATAACTCCTCAAGGCACAGAGTCTAAGGAAGAAACTATCACTGATCAGGACAAGCTAAACGACCAAGAGAACCTTGAACCAGAGAGAGAAGCGCCACAAGCTGAGGTGGTTGGTGTTGTTTCCCAGGAGACCACTCTTAAGGAAACCAATCAACCCCAAGACAATCCCGAAACCACACAGATTGAAGATCTCTCTGTGGAATTAGATGTTTCTACTGATCATTTTGAAGGAGAATCTTCCACTAATGAAGAGGAACAAACCGACAATGACTTCGACAGCAATAAAGAAAACATCGCGCTGCCGGTCCGCGACCAAGAAGACCTGAGAGAATACAGTCAGAAAGAGGACTCCACTGTCGAAAACGAAGAATTCATAGAGGAAAAACCAGTTCATGACTCTCATGATGAAGAAGACAAAGAAAATGTAATGACAACCTCTCAGGCGAAGGAAAACCACATCGAAGAGGAAGAGCTGAGAATCACAGATTTCCTCTACGTGAATAAACAACACATCAACTATGGTACCTCGTTCCCAGGCCAGATCCTTGAAGAAACTCTCGAAATCATTAACAAATCCGAAGTCGACATTGTTGTCCAAATCACCGTCGAGTGCCTCAACCAAGAATTCATTGACAGTGACGAATACGTCTTTGCAATCAGACGTAGTCACTCTGCTGATTACAATGACAAGCATTTCTTGCTTATGTCTCCTTATTCCTCAGCTACCTTCAAACTCGCTGTCAAAGTCCCAAGCGCCAGGATGAAATGTCCTATCCGAGGTGAAACGACCTTCCGTATCCAATCTCTTGAAGATAAAATAACCACTACCATGGAAACACAATCCTTGATCCCGAAGATTGCTTCCCCTAAAGAGCTTTATCATGCAGATCTCAAATGCAAAGTCGTAAAGTTTGCAATGAAGAACTCAAAAAAACTCGAATGCAAATTGCCGATCAAAAATCACAGTAAAATGGCAGTCGCGCTTGACTTTGAGCTGTACCAGCCAAGAGACTTTGATCCTCAAGATCGATTTGATTGCATTTGCATGCCTTCTTTTGTTAATCTCGGTCCAAACGCTTTGACGCTGGTAAACTTAATGCTTAAGCCAAATACTGCGATGCTGATGGAAAAGAGCACGGATCCGTTTGCAAAAGAGAAACATTTTTTCAAAAAAGTCTTGATCGCAAAATGCCGAGACTCATCTCTGATTTATTCATTCGTTATCTTAATTGAAGTTTTTGATTGATGAGGTGGGAAATCATCTCAATCATAATTCAATATGATAACTCTTTGTAAAAAATTTTGTATTCATCATTGTCGCTTTCTATGTGATATAGCTCTAGAAAATTGAATACTTTTCTACCATTCGTTAAATACGAAGCTCCATTGATGACCGGTTTAAGAGCCGCAAAAATAAAAAATAAACAGCTCGTGAAGTTATCTGTGCTATTCCCAGGAAGCGAACTCGTCTTATCGCTTTCCATTCGAGACTGATTTTCAAAGCTTTGAAAAAAGACGTCTCCTTTGAAACGCTTATTTCTATTGTATAAAAATGTGTAAAAACAGTTCTCCTTCATTCAAAGAGACCCAATAAAGTTTTCTCTATTTCCAAGCACAGTAGCGGAGGGCCATGTGATCAGCTCTCACAAAAGCACGTCTTCGTTGTGCAATATTACCCTCGCATCTATCGTCAAAAGCTGTCATACACTCATGTAATAAATATTTCTTAAAATTTAACACCGCATCAGAATGATATAACAGGGGATAGTGTGATTGCATTGATTATACATTGGAGTTATTTATTGGATTGAAAGAAGTCAATATGGGAAATTGTATGGGCAAAAACACGGATAAACAGCACGTTTTCCACGCAACTCCCAAAAAAATAAAGACAATCGATATAGTCGATGAGACCAAAGGTCCTATCATGCAGGTTGTGTCTACCAAGAAGCAATTCGTTGAGGAATTCAAGGAAGAAGAGAAAAAGCAGGTCGATGAGGTAAACAGAGCAGCTTAAGCCAGATCGTCTAACTCTGCTATGACTAAGAATCTGAAAAGAAACGTAAAAAGAGGAAATTTCAAAATTAAAGTCGGTGCTGACAAAGAAAATGAACCATTGTATGAGCAAATTCAAAAGATTGAGAAACAGAAAACCAAAGAAGATTTGTTTCTGATCAAATCAAGTCTTAAAAAGACTTTCTTGTTCTACAATCTCAATGAAGAGCAATTGTAATGACTTTTTTTTTGATAATTATATTTCGACCGTTTGAAATAGAGAAAAGATCGTCAATTCGATGTTTTATTGCGAGGTCAAGGAACAGGAATTCATATTCAAGCAAGGGGATAACGCTAGCTCGTATTTTATTTTAGGTAATGAAGTTAACAGGTTCTAATGATAATGTATTTGCTGCAGCGAGTGGGAAATTAGAGATTATCATCAACAATGAGAGCAAGAAATTCCTCCAGAAAGGTGATGGGTTCGGTGAGCTCGCTCTGCTCTATAGCGCTCCGCGCTCAGCTTCTGTGAAAACTGTTGAAAGATCGTCTTTATGGGGAATCGATAGAATCACTTTCAGAAATGTGGTTGAGGACTTGATCACGAAGGAGTATTCAGAAAACCGCAAATTTATCGATGGCGTAGCTTTCTTCAGTAACAAAGTCGCTTTAGGTTCCATTATCTCAAATGGCTTTAGATACAATGACGACGGACCAGAAGGATGCTATTGCTAGTGTCATGATCACGTTAAAATTCACGAAGGGCGAGAATATCGTGGTTGAAGGAGATCCGGCGTCCTCGTTTTATATTGTGAAAGAGGGCCAAATTAGTATTTTGAAAGGAGGAAAAGAACTCCGAAAGATGAATAAAGGCGATTCATTTGGAGAGCAAGCGCTCTATTACAACACAGTGAGAGGCGCGACGGTCCGAGCGGCGAGTGATCAAGTAATACTTCTCTACTGAGCATGATTTTGATGCTAATCTTTCATTGCTGGCAGGTCATGTGCATTACGCTAGGCAGAGAAGCGTTAACGAATATCCTAGGTGATCACATTCAGGTCATTACATTCAGAAATCAGCAGAAATGGGCGCTTGAAAAAAGTCCTATTTTGAAGAATCTGACCAAGATTCAAGTCGAGAAGATTTTGGATGCCATGAAAATCGTGCATTATAAAGCCGGAGATGTTATTCTTCGTAAAGGCTCGCCTTACCATCAGAAAATTGTGGCTGTGATCGAAGGAAACCTGAAAAAAGTAGTGTCATTGGACCATATTTCGGAGATAACTCTCATTTGGTTAGGCAAAAGCAGGTATTGTTGTGGCTACTAAAGGCTCGCCCTACGGTGACGAATTCGTGACAGATGCATACCAAGCAAAGACGTAGAGAACCCTAACGATTGAGGCAATTATATTTTTTTTTTCCTAGCTATGATGACGATGTTGTGATCGATTCTGATGGAGTACTCTCAGAAATTACCCATAGTACATTTGAAAGAGCTATCGGAGGCAATATCGAAGAGGTGCTTGTTAAGAACGAGAACTCTCACGAGGTAGAAAGGTCGACTTTTCCACTAATTTCTTACATTTCGTTGGTTAGAAACGAATGCACAACATGATTTCTGAAATCAAGCTTGCAGGGAAGAACGTGCAGCTTGAAGACCTGATTTACTACAAAAAGCTCGGGTCTGGCATGTTCGGATCGGTCTTCTTAGTCAAAGAGAAGGAGCAATTCTACGCTCTGAAATGCGTCTCTAAGCAGCAAGTTGTCGAGCAAAATCTTGAAAGGCACCTTCAAGTAAGCAAATTTAACAATGAGAGGTAATAATATATTCTGTAATTGTAGCAAGAGAAAAGTGTGCTCGAAGTTGTGAACTTCCCATTCATCATGCAATTTATCAAAACCTATAAAGACCAGAACTTCATATACTTTTTAACCGAGTATGTGAAGGGGCTCGAGCTTTACGATGTTATTCGAATAATCAACCTCTTGAACACACAGGAATCGCAGTTCTATATTGGTTCCATGATCCTGGCCATTGAATATCTCCACATGCAAGGGGTTATTTACAGAGACTTGAAACCAGAAAATATTATGATAGATCACACAGTAAAACCGTCTTGATTGAGTCTATGAAGACTCATGCTCTTGCTTACACCATTTAGGGCTATATGAAGCTGATTGATATGGGAACCGCTAAATTCCTTAAAGGGAAAGGAGCTGCAATCAATAGAACGTTCACTATTATCGGAACTCCTCATTACATGGCACCAGAAATCATTGCTGGCAAAGGATACACCCTGAATGTCGATCTATGGTCTATCGGTAATCCCTAAAGCTCACGCTTTATCTAATCTCTGTCAATTAAACAGGTATTTGCTTATACGAATTCCTATGCGGAATGGTGCCATTTGGTGAAGAGGCAGAGGACCCTTATGAAATTCATGACGAGATTATGAACATGCCGCTCAAATACCCTAATTTCTTGAAGGATATTAAAGCAAAGCGGCTGATGGATCAACTCCTGAACAAGGTTGCTGAGGTCAGACTTGGTGGGTCCTATGCCGCACTTAAAGCTCATCCTTGGTTCGATAACTTCGATTGGGTAACCATTATACTATACTATTCGTGACCTCTAACATCTATCTACTTCATAGGACAAACTCTTGGATAAGAAGTTGAAGCCTCCACAGATACCGCCAAAGGACAGGCTCATTTCAGATGAGGAACTCAAGAAAATGGAGAAGCTCGGCAAGAAAATCACGGCTGTTCTTGAGGTAAATTTAACCCTGATTCATATGCGTAACAAATTTGTTTTAAGGAGGAAAGCAAGAATCATAAAAAATATAAAAAGGAGGCCGCCATGGATAGTAACTGGGATAAGAATTTCTAGTCTGAAATCTATGGCAATCTGTACCTTAGCAGATATATAATGTTGTTTTTGATAGTTTTTCAGTCTCTTTCATAAGCCGAGAGAGGCAGCGAGGAAATTATGAACTTCCATGTCATATCTATCAGAGATTCTGCAAATGTTAAATAGACCTCTTTCAATACTACAAGACATTTATAAGCACTCTGGTAACCCTACCTAATAGTAAGTAAGTACTCCAATGTCAATATTGTTGATAATTTTTGAGGAGTTGTTTGCAGATCTGTTAATTTATCTCGGAATTTCTAGCAATTAACAACGATTATGTCTCTCGCAATTACAGCATCGATAAAATAAACAGATTGCTTATAAACTTTATTCGCTTATGTGTATGTTGTGTTGGTCACTTGGCTTAGAGATTTACTATCCCTCCTCCGTCTTGTGTCCACACAATGACTCCTCTTCAAATTGAGAGTCTCTTCTTCGGACAAGTAGGGCCAGAAAGACATTTCAAAGAAGATCATTATTTTTTGGTTCCCATGTACCTTAATTAAGGGTATAATTGCTACCACACAGCAATAAACAATGTTTTTACCTTATCTGCTCATTGCCAATGAATCCTTCTGCCCCATAGATGTAGTCCGTTCGGCCTACGATGTCCTTATGAAGTGCCTTAGCCGAGTCCTTTGCCAGCTCTTCGGAAATCTAAACCGCAGATAATTATTCTCCACACAAATCCCTCTTGCAAATACCTTATTTTCCTCTTCTTTCTTGGAGATAGTCTGAGCAAGACCACTGTTCTTATCAATGGCCACGTTCTTCGCGATGACCTTGTTCCCTTGGCGTACACAAAGCACGATCTTCTTCTCTGATATTGTTAAAAATATTAATTATTTCGGCTCTAATCGCTTTCGTAATTACTCTCTGGGTGAGGATTTTGGTCCTCTGAAGTATCTGATTTAATTTTGCCTATTGGCGGAGGCTTAATGAAGATCGAGCTCTGGTTTTTCAACGCCTCATTCACACTTTGCTATAAAATGATAAATAATCAGGCCGAATTAGCTCGATACCGATAAAAATTGCTGGAATTCGTCCTCGAAATCCAAATCCTCCTTCTGAGCGTCATTTATCCTCTCCTTTTCAATATCCGCTTCAGTTTTCAGCTGGCGGTTGTTCTCTTGTGTTGTTCTCATATCTTCCAGTTCTTGAGTGTCCTCTTCAAAATCTTGCACCTAATACAAATGAATTTCCTCAACCACTTCCCATCAGTACCTTCGCGACTCGATTGCAGGCCTCTTGAGCTTCTTTGTAAGTGTGGAATTTCTTCAGATTTGGAGATAAGACGTCAAATAAGTCCAAGATTTGGAACTCAACGTTCATTGGGATATAGGACTTGCTGAGAATGTACTTCTGGAAGAAGATCAGGAATTTATCAATAGTGTCTTTATATTTCCTCTTCTTGAAAAACTCGCTAGTTTCTTCTAGCAACGTGCAGATCAGCGTGATTCTGAATGTGTCGTCTTTCGGGTCGAGGATATCTCGAATTTTTGGGTTCGGGTTGTCGTAGCCAGAATCCATGATGAAATACAGCATTTTGAAGACCAAATCTAAAAGGCAAATTAATATCAGCTACAAAGGGGAAAAATGCACCTTTTTCAATGACTTGGTAATTGAAAAGCTCAGCGAAGAACTTTATCATTGTAATTCTCTTCTGTCTGTCGCCCGAGTAATTCGTCTCGAGACCACTGATGATATGCTCGATGACTTGATCCGTGATTCTGACCTGCAGTTGAGGGTAAAACTGCCCAATATATCGCAATATGGCGCAAATCTTGTTCATTTGGCCATAACGACCTCTCGTTGCGACTTTCATAAAGATCTTGATAAGGTAATCCTCGCATTTCTTCACCGGCAGCCGGAGGATGTTCTCGATAAGCACTTTCTCTTCATCCATTTTCTCGAAAAATAAGTATCGAATGAAATTTTCCAAGTCTGTGAGCTTTTTCTTAGACTTCAGCGCGGTTCTCTCAGGGGGTCTGCAGAGGAAGTAAGCGTTTTCCAGTTGGAGATATATGTTGTTTTGGAGATTCGCTTTGGTTTTGAAGTTGTTGATCTGCGTGAGCTGAAGCTCGAAACGCATCTTATCGTCTTTGTTCTTATTTCGCATGAGGAAAGTTCCGGCCTTCTCGAGGATGTAAATCACGAGTTCTACGTTAATTCCTGAGAAGGAGTTCAGACACCTGTTTTTTGTAAAGGAAATCGAAAGTTAGACGTGACAGTCAAGGGATTGGTTACTCTTGGATGTTGTTTAGGATATGAATGGTTGGGATCATTCTAAATTTTGTTCCTTCGCAGAAGTAGAGCATGTTTCTGGTACGTTTATCTGGAAAATAATAATGGATCAAGATAATGTGCTGGTGGTATTAGATTACCTTTCTCAGGCTTATTTTTGAGGTTGTTGTAGTCTCTCAAGAGATTTTCGATGAATTTCTCAGCAATATCCCTATGTGAGGAGTTATAAAGTAGTTGAAGAGATTTTGGACTTGAAATAGACGTTTAATGTCGCGAGGATCCTCATGTGCATGGGGATAAGGATCGGATAGTCCTTTCTATAAGCCAATATGTCCTTTAGGAGTAATTATAGCTTCAAAGGGAGATATGGAAAAAGTACTCCAATAAGCTTCCTGCGATTAGTCGCGTTATTCACATAGCAAAAGTCTCTTGAGAAGTTATCAGCGGCTACGATCGAATCGCAAGTGTCCAGTCTCAAGCAGATATCTTCATAAGTCTTTGGGGCTTTATATATATTAAAATACGTATTATCGATTTTTGAAAGTTTTGGTTGATTTACCTCCTTCCATAGGAGCAACAGTGTTGGTTGCTGATTGATCTTCTCCTTCCTTTTTTAGATCTTTTTCGTCTGATGGCTGCTCCTTTATTTGTAAGTCTTGTTTTGCGCCATCGGCTTGAGGAGTTTTTTCCTCAGTCTGTTGTGTGTCTTGAGGATTTTCACCTTGAGCTACCGTCTCGCCGTTCTATCAAATTATTATTAATAATTAATTCGAAATTGCTTTTATCAATACGGCTTCATCTTTTTCTTTGGTTTCCTCACCTTTCTCTTTTGTCTCCTCGCCCTTATCCTGTGCCACATCAGCATTCTCGGATGTTTTTTTGGTTTGCTTCTCTCTTTCTTGGGCTTTCTTGGAGAACAAGAGAAACTCTGGCACCACTGTTCTGAGGTCAGGTAAGTTGAGGTAGAGGTCTCTCTCCTCTTCGTAATCAAAGAGCGTCTCGGTCTTGGTCTCCTCTTCTTGACCTTTAGATTCAGCTTCGCTGACAAAACGAACGCTCTCGTCCATGTTGAGGTCTGGGGGATCCAAGTTAAGATAATCCGCAACCCTGAAATTTTCATTATATAAGCACTTGTTAATCTCGTGAGGTTGCTTACATTAAAATCCTCTCTCCAGTTATTGTGAAATTTTTCCTCAGCTGAGTGTATTTGTTTTCATTCTCATCATCAACCTTTCCTGAAGTCATGAGAATTTGTCTTTTAATCTCCTCTTGTTCCGTCATTTTCTAAAAACCCATTGATTGAAGGGCAAAAGCAAGCAAGAAAATACCTTGTGTAAGCTCTTGTATTGACCTATCATTTTTTGATAGAAATCTTTAAGCATTTCAAAGACCTTTTTCTTCTTTTCCGGAGTCAGAAGCTCTCTTAACTTTGGGATTTTAGGAAGATCTGGAAAGGCCTCTCGTTCTTTGACTTCTGACCTTGGAATGGTTCCTATCAGATCTTAGAGTATGCTCTCGCGTTGAAAACCTACCAACGAATTCCTCAGTGTAATTTTGTATAAAGTTAATCCCGATATTCATCGAATGCTGGAAAACGTTCTCATCATCTTCCAAAAACTGCTCAAGCCATTACAACCATCCAAAATTTAAGAACTCCTTACTCTCTTCCTCATAAAGATAAATAATTTGTCAAGCGGCATCGGCAGGCCAATAAGATAGAGTTCAAATCCAAATCTCAAGAGGTTCTTTCTGCGATTTGCCTTAGAAGCTTCATCTTGCAAATCTCCTCTAAAAAGTGGCAAAAGCTCGGATTATTGCCCCCAATTTGCATATATTACCCTGATTCGATCTGCTTAAGCAAATTAGTCGTCATTTCACCTGCAAAATCCTCATAATCATTATGCAATCGCGTCGCCACCTGAAATAATAGACTATTATATTTGACTCCAATTTATGCTATTGACCTTCATATAATTGAGGACATCTT
>ENA-UOTX01000380-UOTX01000380.1-compost-metagenome-genome-assembly--contig:-NODE-380-length-48537-cov-10.159967_pt1 | contig 48537 bp, 37 predicted proteins | sample MGYA00238143_ERZ746982 | MGnify/ENA primary metagenome ERZ746982 (study PRJEB28758, sample SAMN06268862) | compost metagenome | isolation source: single cell | place: USA: California, Emeryville, Joint... | reverse complement strand
AATCTTTCTCTCGTTCCATCAATCAAGTGAACACAAAAAATTCTTTATTAAATGGTTTGAACTCAAAAAAGCATTTTCATGATTAACCATTACTATGTTATCGAAAAACTGGTCCTTCTATATTTCTTGTTCTAAAGAGAAAAGATTGTTAAGTGTATCAAGAATAGTGCTTACATCCGCTTGGTCAAGGAATAATTACTTTTCATCAACTTTGATTGTACTGGGATTGGTGTATTACATCGCATTCCTTTCTTTCCATTTTCTATCTTGCGGAACACTTCAGATAACCCCTATGCTTATTAATAAGAACAACAAGAGAAGAGCACTTCAAAGCTGTAGTTGATATCAGGAATTATCTTTTGTTAAATGCAGCACTCATATGATCAGTGGAGATTGTTATAAATTAAATCATTTAATTATGTTTGAAAGGCGACCGCTAAATCCTTGATACTGAATTACGTATTATTAACAGCAATCTAGACACTTGATACTAGTATTATGCTGCGTGCAGCTCGATGATTTAATCTTATTAGCTAAGAAGAAGGAAAAGTGCATGGAAGCGCTGAAAAAGGTCATTTTGACATGAGGAGAGGCACTAAGATGGAATAATAATCTGACCAGGGAATTGATATCTAATGGTTTGCTTTTCTCTGTGCATAGGGGAGTCCTTTCAAATGATACAGAAGATTCAATACAGATACAATCTCCTTCAAGCATTCATTTCTTATTTGAATCCCTTCAGAGTCAAGTGAGAAAGCGACTTGGATTTTATAGCAGCCTTACTCAGGGAAGAATGCGAGTCTCAAGTGTGCATCTTAAGAGAAATTTGGCAGTTTGAAGAAATCTTCTCGGTAATTCCTTCTAATAGTGTGGATATCAGTGGATACCAAAACAGAGAGAATTGAACAGACATCCTTGTGAAACTGAAGATCAAAGCAAATTTTTCAGAAACTGGATGAGTTGTTCGAGGGAATGATAACTTTGAAGATAGAGATTGAAAGTGCAAAGCAAAAGTGAAATAAGACTTCCAGTTTATTTGTCGCTTTCAATTCAAAATGATGATCTGCTTACGCCTAATGCACAAATACAATATAAATGCTATTTTTCTACGATTACGAAAATATCGTACTAGATTGCTCTTTAAACAAGAACTCTAAATATATATCAATAGTCAACTGATTATTTCCTGCCTTTGATCCATAATATTAGTTACATTGTATGTACATCCTGCAACTAAGGATTAATTCTCTCTATTTTTCCCACACACAAATTATTTCTATGTCGAGTGCGCCTGACCTCAAACGGAAACGAGTTTTTTTGTCTACCCCAAATTTATTGTAAGGCAAAGATACTTGCTTTACAGAAATGATGATGAGGTATTATCAAATAAAGTTGATCCTCTTATTACCTGGTAAGTAAATATCTTAGTACTGAAAATAATGATCGATTACCTTTTTGGTTTTCAATTACAGTCTCTAATTCCTAAACTTCATTTGAAACCTTGTTTGCCAATAAATTAATTCCTAAAGCTTGTAACACTAATGTATTAAAATCTTACTTTCAAAATGTTCACCAACCAAGAGATATTGACTGTGGATCAATTTAATGAAAAAGGTATGATATACATTTGATAGGTTCAGTGACTAATAGAAGAGAAAAGGAAAAAATTTGTATTAAGTTCTTCAAAAGTTCCTACAAGTTTTATGAAAAAGTATCAACAATTAAAGCTGTTCACTCTGAGAAATAATTTTGGTGGGAGAAATGGAGATTTATATCAAATGAGAATCCCAGTCATCATCATGGTTCCTACCATCCAATATGAGATTCAACAATTATCTTTATCACTCATTTCCGAAGAACAAAGCATCCAACATTATTGCAACCAGAGCAGCTGTTTCATTAGAAGTTGAAGAATTCCAAAGCAACTCGACTATCCAGTGATTTATAAGGTAATTATAGGAACTTATCATGAGTGCGAAAAGCTTAAGAATATAATACTCGGTTATTGTAAAGTAAAGTTCGTTACTATTGGTGTGAATAAATTTTATAATCAAACCTTTCAGTTATTTTTCTGATTAAGAGTGAAATAATTCATTGGAAATTTATTATTTGAGAGGTAAATAAAAAAGTTTCGGTAAATGAAAGTAATGCTTCTCACTAAGTGAGTTAGAAATTTCTAAGTATATTATTTTCCTTGGTTTTGGATGACTCTTGTTTTTTCCTTTCAAATTAACAAATATTCAGGCTCAGAAACCATATAAATGAAAAGTTGAAACAAAAAGAATCAAAACTTTCTTGAGAAGATATTTATTATTTCTGCATGAGTGGAATGGTTCTAAAGATACATTGTTTGAAAATTGTTGTTGTGTTTGGTTGCTTCTTTGTGAGGAATCGTGATTCACTCAAGTCATTGCCAGTTTCTTTTTAAATTAAAGTTATTGAAATGTGCAAACTTTAGCGATCTTGCTTTTCCTTAACATCTGAAAAACTCGAATCTTCTATTTTCAAAGCAGTTAAATGGGCTTTATTAACATATTATGAGACACAAAAAACAAATCTGACTTGTCCTCTTTAAATGAGATAGCTCATTAAGCTGTGCAATTGATAAATCGAAAGACGAAAGCAATTCATATAATTTTATGTACTCTCAGAACAAAATCCCTTTTCATTACCCGAAAAGAACTTAATTAGAGTTAAGATAATAATATCGAACGATGAAAATAACGATAGATACAGTATTTAGTACATGGTCCTTAATGTGCTAACAAAAACTGCAAATTTGTTAATTTTGTTTGACAACATATTAATCGATATTTTTCTGATTGGGTTGCCTTGCTTCAATTCTGTATTTCAGGGATATGGATTACAATATGCAAGCGTTCATGTTATAGCTCTTTCTTACTTTCAGTATTGATGTACAAATTGGAATATGGATAGACTCTTGCTGATTAGGAGAGCAGACTTTCAGCAAGTTCTTCACATTTATAAAGAAAAAGTGAAGCAAAATTTTTTAAGATGACTTGGATATGGCCCTTATATGGAAGTAGAATCAATTATTAAGCTGTTTATACCTGGTGATTTCCAGGTCAACTCTATTAGCTTAGGATCTTCTCTTGGAATAAATATTGTGAAATAAATAGTCGATTCTTCTTCGCGTTGTTAAATTTCACATTCATCAGACTTACATTAAAGTAAAGGTATTTGAATAACTTCAACGGCAAAATATAAACTTAATATCAGTAACTGAGAAGAAGTTGTTGAGAATTCAAGGACCACACAGTGCAACTAGTAGCGCTACTCAAGTGAAAATTGTCTCCAGAACGTTTATGTATTTTACACATAATCCATTATGATTCTCTGATCACTCTGAAAACAACCCCCACGAAATCAACAATTCGATGGTATGATGAATACCAAAAGACACATTAGATCCAAGGAACTGTGGCGATCAGCTCAAAAGTTATCTCTCGGCTTAGCCTCAACAGTATTCCAATCAATTTGTCTGTCCGAACAATCAATTGAATCACGCAGTCCAAAATGGAGGACTGAAATCTATATGCGTAAACAGAGTGGTTTCGCAGCTTCGATTGCATTTGATCCTGAGATGTCATCGAAGTATTATTGGGAGAGCCACAAAATAGCAGAAGATTCTTCCTAACAATTACGCTGTAAAGATTACTGATAACACTGAAATTTCTTGGACTATTGTTTGGATAAAAGTTTGAGTGCGAAAGTGAGAATGAAAGACAGAAGTTATGCCGGTGAGCTATTTTGTAATCCAAGATCGCAAGCTCAAATCAACTTGCAAAGAAAAAATGCAAAAAATGTCATTCATTCGGATATTTATTAAAAAGTTGATAAAGCAACAAATGGTGATTAGAATATCTCTTCAAGTCGACCAAGAATGCTACCGGAATGCGAATATCATGCCAAAATACTTCGTAGTGGGCTACCTCTTCAGATAAAATGTCCTACTGTTCTAATTTTCATCTTCTACCAACAGTTTGACTGAGTTCAAAAAAAGCCGCTTAATTATATACACTAACATTTTCAATGTCTGTTGGCGGTTTTATTTCTCCATATTCGCTTTCAAAATTTGTTCTGCCATAAATTGTCATGTTAGAAAATTTTAGAAAGAATTCAATAATTAAATAAATTTTATTCACAGCTTCTTTGGTTATTTTTCAAATCTAACGATTTTAATCAGCTGAAACTCTGATAGAACTAAATAATCCTGCTGGCATCTTTTCTTCGTTGTGTGATAAATGACCAATGATGAAGGCTTTCGTACACGAAGGCAACACATGCAATTCCATCAACATATCACAGAGAATCACTTCTAAATCTAATGCGCCTCTTTGTCCCATAACCAAATTACAATAGGTAATATTTCTTTGTTTTTTGCTCATTGATGTGGCTTCAAAGAATTATATCTTATTATTTCATGGCAGTTCATATATTATTCTCCTCTTTTTTATGAAATAATAAAAGTAAGCTAGATCTGTTAAACAACATAGCACAAAATTAACGAATTGTACAACACTAATATTTAGTGCTGAATGTGATTTTCCTAGATGATAGAGCAGGTGATTGCTTCTCACTCGATTCAAATATATCGCTAGCATTTATCACACACCCAATGAGAGGTGTTTGTAAAAATAAGAAGCCTACAAAATACTAAGAGATGCAAGCTAAAAGATCTTCCCAAAAAACCAATTATTACCTGAATGAGAAATGAGAAATATTTTATACTTTCCAGACATTATTTCCGTATTTCTTCCCACGACACCATCTCAGCCTCATCGGCTTGATAGAATGCAAGATATCCTATAATATTTCCTTAAGAAGACAAGGATGAGCTACAGACTCAATCTGTGCTTTCATACACATCACTTTTTGAATAGTGAAGGCGAGACCTCGCACCTATGGGATGATATTTAATAACTCGTCATTCTACTATCACTATGGGGGAGAAATATTACTGCCTTCAAATGAAATTCAAGATCATAACCAAAAATTATATACGAAGCTTCGGTCTATTCGTTTTAAGATTCATTATTTTTATCTGGCGGAAAGAGAAGAGAGATTGATAATTGAAAAATAATATTAATGGGAAAGCAGTGGATATTTTGGCCTTGGTTCACAGCAATAGACAACAATTCAATTGTTTTATGATTGCTGCAGGCAAGATAAGATTAACTATTGAGTTTGCGAAATTTAAAGATCAATGCAAGTTTTAGATTTTCGTCGAGTTCTTCGAATGCTTGTTTGTATTTCCGATGCTTTCCTCTCTTCAATATTTCATCCCTATTGTTAACAGACAGCGATAATAATTTCATATTATACTGTGTCTTTCAGAGAAAACAAACCATGATTAGGCCGTCCTTGGTTAAAGCCACAAAATTTATCAAACTCTGGCACCAGAGCATTTGCTTTTAGATTTTTTCGTTTTTTGGAGGTCAATCTTTCTCCATGATAATCATAAGAGAAAATTATTGATACAAAGAGGAAACCTTTGATTAACAAAATGTAGCCCTGATAACGATAAATTATACACTTAGCAGTAGTAAATAACATCTTAACTTCTGAAAATATGAAGATGTGATATTCAGTATCAATCAATTCCAACACGAGGCTAGAACTTGAAGAAAGGCCAATATTCTCGGCAGCGTCATTAAGGTGATAAAACTGCGGCATTAAGCAACAAGTTGGCAAGTTATATCTCTGATGAATGTCAATCTTCCCTTTTACATTATGATTTTGTGACTCTCAAATCAGAGGAAGTTGCCCTTTTCTGTGGATGTGAATATGATTCGGCTAGTTTGAAGTACTTTTTCTAGAATTTCAAATTGCGAACTTCTGTTCTTCTTTTCATAAGATTATCTCCACAATCTTTGAATTTTGCATCATTTCAACAAGATGCCATCAACAGTACGTAAAGGAAATCAAAGGGAGTTTTGGGAGTGAACTTATGAATCAAGCACTATGAAAAAGCTGCTACCATGAATAAATCAAATCCAAATTTTGTGTTTTATTGCGAAATACTACCTGAAGCAAGTTAAATCAATCATCTCTGTCAAGAATAGAAAAGCGTCAAATAACCAAGCATCATGAGTACGCAGAATCTGTGAATTCGTCTCAATACAGCTTAATATTTGCATACTGTTCGGCTCCACAAACAAGGGAATATTCTATAAGCATGAATAAAAGAAATAAACAGTTTGGAGCAGTCCCATGACCGAGTAATTCGTGAGATCTAGCTGCTTAAACTTTTCTACTTTCTTATCTCAATTATTGATTTGCAAAAAATAATTCTTCGAAAAATAAACCAAAAAATTCGATCCTTACAATAGAAGTGAGAAGCATTTTGAGTCATTTTCAATGTTAAATATGTTGTCACCACAAGAGCTGATGACATTAAGATAGAATATATCATTTTATTTTTGTTAATGTTGGGCTAGTGTTTCTCAAATAAGGCTTGGATAAAGGATTCTTGCTAGTCACATTGGTTGAATTTGTTTTAGTTATGTAATGTGTGTCTGATTTATAGATTTATCTGATCATACAAGATTACGTTCCGTTAACTAATGAAATTCATAGAAAAAATCCAGTTAATTCATTCACAACTCACAAACAAAAACTTGAGAGAAATTTTGGTGACTGCGATAAATTTTTCGTATTACATTTGCATAAAAAGATAAGTAAAAGCTATTACTTAGACCTTTCTTCAACCCAATGACTGTCAATATCAGAGGTGTAAACAGACTTTATTGATTTTTTCATTCCTGGCTATTCTAAGCACTAAACTCATTTTGATATTATCTCTTAGAAATAAACTGTCCTTTCACGCCAGCACACTCATATTTTTTACAAAATACATAGCATTGTTTCTCTTGAATGAAGTTACAAATATCAAAATGCATCAAATTTTCTTCTTGGTTTATTTGAATTCACTTGAAAAACCTAGAATCGCTTAGTAAACATTATAATTCGTTTTCAGTTATTCTCCTCAATCAATAACTATCAAGCCACGTAGAAATAACTATTAACAAGCAATCTCGAAAGTAGAGGGATAGGTTAGGTTCCATTATTGAAGAGGCATGGAAATGTAGCCAAGTGACTAAATTGATTCATAGCTTCAGTATTCCCTTTTCTCATTCCTCTAATCTGGTTAACATCTATTTTTCTGCACAATTTATTGAATAATTTTTAAGTCAGCTTTTGTAACCCTATATACAAGTACTTCTTAGAGCGTTTTGTTTGACACTTCGAATCCGAGATTATTGATAATGACGATGATGATCGTTGATTACACAGTGAAAAATAAAGTAAGAGATACCATGAAATATTTAGTCAAATTGATATAAAAGAATTCAAATCAGAACTAGTATTATTTTTAAGGCAGTCAACATCGACAAGGTTTTTGACATTCTTGCAATTTTTCACCCTGATGCATTTGTAAACGTACGATGAGTTTTGAACATCTTCAGAGTCGTATACATGATCGCTGTTAGTTACTTTTCTTGAATTTTCAACAGAAGCTAAATTTAATCATAAGCAAATGAATACTCATCAGTTTTACATGAGCTTTTGACAGCAATAGATCCTTTAATATCAAAGGAGTCAATTATGTCACCTAATAATGTTTTGGTTATAACCAGTTGATCGTGAGTATAAGGCTTACTTGAATCAAACACTCTTCTAGACGAACGTACGTTTGTTGAAAGTTCAACGTTCTTCGAATTGAAAACTTTTTGCGAATCCGAAATTATGTCTGAGTTTTTCACTTCCATGGAATTTTTCACATAGGTTGATCCATAAACATCTGTTGAATCTCGAATTTGAAAAGACTTGACAACTTTTTGGGAATTGAAAACCATAGTTGAGCCAGTAGTTTCAATATTTTCACAAGAAACCATACAGCAGAGGCAGATGGTGAATAGCAAAGCAAGAAGAAGTCTCATTTCTGAGGTCTAGCAGTTGTCGTTGTTGTTGGAGTTTGTCAATGAAAACCGTAAATATATTAATTAAAATTGAATTGGTTAAATACTCAGAGACCGCTAAAAATTGGCTCATGAAAACCTTAATTAAATCGAATTCATTGAGATTTTCAAAAGGACTCAAGAGTAACTTTATTTCATTCTTTCTCATCAAAGTGACTTTATGGGAGACTTTCGGGACAATATAAAAATTATCGGGATGAAGCCACAAACGAAAAACTGTGGCTTTGAAGGTAAAATTTCTCGATTTGCTGAAAATTTTAAAAGTTCATAATTATCATTGAGAAGAAGTAAGTTGCTTCTTAGTGCACTTATAAATCATTGATATACTGATATTATAAAACATGATGAATATCGTAACTAAAGTAGCTAAAGAAAGAATAGAAGATTATTAAAACGGTTTTTCTCTTAGTGCAGCGTAGTTATTCAATTACCGGCATTTGAATGTAAAATTTTAATCGACACGAGAGAGAGCTTCAAGAATTTGAAACTACCCTCTCAATGATTACAAATTTTGTGTAAAGTTGATTCTCTAAATCTAATTCACGAGCTTTATGTCATCGAGAGTTACAAAAAAACACACATTTTGAGTAGCACAATAGAAGTGAAAATAAAAAACACTAACAAACAACTCAAAACCAAAAAAATGAACAAATTGAAATTTGTTCATTCTCTAGTTTAATTCTCTTAGAATGAGATGAGCTCAGCAGCAACAATAAGGACGCTTACATATCATCAGTGGTTCTTTTTCTGAAATAAGAGCATTGATCGATCTGAGTTATCTGTTAAAATGAGAAATAAGACTTGAGAGGAGTTTTTTTCTGTTGAGATAACCATTCCTTCATTCAAATTGAATTTAAAACCGATTACTCATCTATTCTCCTCAGGGTTAAATCGTGATTTCTTACTATTCATTTCGTTCGCCAGGGATCCACTTTGCTCATGTAACAAATTTTCCGTTAATATAATGAATTCATGTATTTCAAACAATGCACTCCAATCAATCACTCAATTTAATCCTTGCTCCTGAACGCAGTCAAGCAGATCAAAGTAATTAACGTATAACGAGAGACATTTGAGAATTCAAAATGATTCTCAAAATATTCTTTGATTTGAGTACTCCCCAGCTCGAGACGACTTCTTTTGTGCTTTGTAAAAAATATAGATCTTCATTGTCTTCAAAGTCGGAACTCTGACGGTCATCCTTTCTCTAATTGTGAATCATCATTGAAATGGTTTCTCCAAACCAAAGATCACATGTGTTGGAAGTCAACTGAATTAATCTGGTTCTTTTCTGCAAGTTGCTTCAAGTTGCAATAAGCAAAACTTCGCATTACCTCTTTGCGCAATCAAGAATGACTGAGACTATACGCTACATCACTTACTGCAGGTACGTCTCTGAGACCGCAATATTAACGTACAAAATAATACAATAAAGTAGTAAAATCAAAACCGGTAAAACAAAGGTGGATATCATGATTAAATAGGATTGAATCATCAATAAACATATTGGAATTCATTAATATTTTATCCGAAGAGCGGACAGCGAAACAGCATAGCCTATAACACATATTAATTGAATTCTATGAGCGGTAGCCTGTTAGAAGAATTAATATATCCCGGTACTATCATACTCAAATTCTATCCAATGAGATGAAATGGAAGAAAAGCATTAAGGTTGATGATGATATTCTCAAAGAGTTGTCTGATCTCGCAGGAAAGCTCATATATAATATAATAATAAAATTAATAGTCTCTGAGAGCTGTTAAATGATGAATGGAAGTGAAACGAAAAATGAAATCTAAACATCTTCAGTAATAATTAGTTGTTGTAATAAAAATAAATAAATATTTCTCAAATGATATTCTTTCAAATAATGATTCATCAGCAGATATTCTCATCATTTGTATCATTTGTGTTGATGAGTACTCAGTGTAAAGTTCCTCTCTTTTAGTCAGAAAATTAATTGTCAATTGACTTGAAGTGCAGTATTGTTTTTCTGGATTAGGCGATCTTTTCTCTCTGAGGTACAAGATATAGCAATTTTTTTTGACTTGAAACTAAAAAGTTACATTAAAGGGATTTTTGGGTGCAGGAAACAATACAAACACCAAATTTACATGCTGTTTCAATGAGACGTAACACAATTTATTTTGTCATTCCAATCTACCATTAACTAAAATATATATGTCTAACAATTATTAAAATGTATAAACATAGTAAACTTACAGATGAGATCAAATAAAAAGATTATTATTTATAATCTGGCGAGTGACTTACCTACAAGTCTTCTTCGAAGAATTAATTGAGTCAATTCATGATTCATCAATATTTCAATCGAAAGTTGAAATTGAGAAGCTTGAGCAAGTTGAATCTTTTCTGAGTGGGGGAAAAAATAGTGTCTTGAAAAATTCTTGGTGCTATCAAAAATCAATAAATTTTAGCAAGGAGAATATCGAAGAACTCAACTTACTAGAAAAGAAACACCACCTCAGTTTCCTGAAAATTCCCAGGACTTGTATGAAATTAATCAACAATCAGCACAATGATTATATGTCAGCAGTGGCCTTTCGATTATTCAAATGCAATTTCTTCGAGCTCTTGCTAGGATGCGAACTTGCAAAGTGCCTTAGTTTCCCAAAGAGAAGAATGAGTGCAGTTTCTTAAATTTTCCTCCAGTTGTTGCTATTCAGTAAACTATCTAGGTATCTCGATCAGTGAAGTTACTGTTTCTTGCACCTAATTTCAATTTGATTCCAATAAAAGACTTAAAACTAAAACAAGAAGAAGCTATCGAATTACTGAACCGTATTTGAATTTCAAAAAGATTTCGATGTAAATTATGGGATTTTATTCTTACGCAAAATTCTTTGAATATTTTTCGAATATTTTCGCATTGGCATATACCTCCACTTTTTTTTGGAGGCAGCTATCTCTTTATTCTGAGATCGAAATTCTTATTAAGAAAATATTCATTCAAACTCATGTGAGATATACAAGAAAAAAAGTGCCGAGTGTAAATGTTTCGAAGATTGTCAGTATTTCAATGATATATACTCCCTTGAAGGCTCACAGACTTCTTTTCTTTCCAAAGTAGATAAATGTTAACCTGAATTGATACGCAATATTTCGAATTTTTGATTGAATTTCAGTAAGTTGCACCAATATAATTTTTTCCCAAACGTCATATCGTCAGCTTTTCATGCTGCAATTCTTTATTTCACACATTTTCTTTAAGTGTGCTCTCCTAAAGCATTTAAATATCCTTCTCTCCGTATATTGTAACTTCTATATAATCGTCGTAGATCTTGAATTCTTGCTTTCATCAAAAGGCAATTCCAATCGCAAATCGCAAATTTAACGATGATTGATAAAGGAGTTGATTACTGAGGAAAATCGCAGCCATATCTCAGTCTGTTGAAAAACTTAGCAAACCTCCACATTAACTCTACATTTCTAGCTGCGCTGTGAGTTCTCTAAAGGTTAGATAAATTCTTTTCATGGAGTAAAAACTTTTTCAAAATAAACAAGGAGAACTTTCAGCTCCATACAGATTAGGTAGAAGATTCTCTTTCTAACTTTGACACATCTCTTACTAAAATTGTTTACAAACCCATTAGATTAATTAATTCGAACAAATGACTTTACACGTAGTCCTTTTTTAGAAATTGAACGAAATACGAACCCTATTTAATAATTCAAACATTTGAATTAATAATCAAATTCTTTTAAGAAAAAAAAAAAGATATCTAAGAACAGAATAGCAAATGGTTGAAGCTAACAAGAAAGTCTTCTTCGACATCAAAATTGGCAGCGAGGCAGCTGGCAGAATTGAGTTCGAACTCTTCACCAAGGATGTGCCAAAAACCGCTGAGAACTTCAGAGCTCTTTGCACTGGAGAGAAAGGACCAGGAAAAAGTGGTGCTCCTCTTCACTACAAGGGAAGCAAGTTCCACAGAGTTATCACTGACTTCATGGCTCAAGGAGGTGACTTCACCACAGGAGACGGAAGAGGTGGAGAGTCCATCTACGGAGAAAAATTCGCTGATGAGAACTTCAAATACAAGCACGACAAGCCTTACCTTCTGTCCATGGCCAACGCCGGAAAGAACACCAATGGCTCCCAATTCTTCATTACATTCGTTGAATGCCCATGGCTTGATGGCAAGCATGTCGTCTTCGGAAAAGTCATCAAAGGTAATTTCTTAAATTGACTACAAATATTAATATTAATAACAGGTGAGGACGTTGTTGAAAAGATGCACAAGGTTGGCTCTTCATCTGGTAAACCATCGAAGACCATTGAGATTACTGACTGCGGTGAACTCTAATCATCTTTATCATCTATCACCATCTATATCTATTCATCAATAATTGAATAATATTGTTCTAAGGGTGAGAATTTCCATGGATGTTTGTGATCTGTGAATCTTTCAATGAATTTGTGAGTCAGAAACACATGAGAATTAAATGAATCTGATTGCTAAACGCCATGATTTGATAGTCTCTTCTTAGATTCAAACCGATCCATCCCTCTTCACAGAGTTCGAATGCGCTATCCAGGAGAATGGTTTGTCCTGGGAAATGAATCAGCCTATTTTTCAAGCTTTTTTGTCATAGGACCACAAAACTAAAGAAAATATAAACTGAGTCTAACCTTTGAAAGTTAATCTTTATTGAGTTCGTGTTAGTAGAAAAGATTCTCACTTTCTCTCTCCAACCCTGAGAGCAAATATTTTTCCAACAAGAACTATAGATAGGATGATTCGAGAAATTTCAAAGCAGAAGAATTCCTAACTTCGCTGGAATTGTTATAAACAACAATGTATAATTGAAGCATTGCGTGTCTTTCTGTTCTGTTAGAGATGATTGTTAATGTCAAAATAGCAGGAATTTATTTATTGAATGTTTTAGAGGTGCATACGAGTGGTGTTCATGGCTCATTTTTTGGGGGCTTGAGGTGAGCTCGTATCATTTATTTGGTCAGAGTTAATAGAATCTTTTATATTGTTTTGAGTGTTATTTTATTTTATCTTTTCAAACAATCCAAGAGACCTTCACACCGATTCGAGATCTGGAGATACACATGCTTGTATATGAATCAACAATAGCCAAGAAAAATATAAACAGTTTCTACTCTAATGACCTACTTGAAAATTTTAAATCTTTGCTTGCTTGACATCAAACTTGTAAGCTATTATCTTCGAATCTGCTCCTCCTACAAGGAAATCATTTTCACCTTTAAAAAAGAGAATAGTTAGTTCAATCGATGATCTTTTCGCTAATAAAGATACCATTCCATTCAGCTGCAAAAAGTTTTTCTTTCGGGTCTTTCAATGTAACGAGAGGGAAAGTGCTTCTCATGTCCCAGAGTTTAATCAGGTTATCATAAGATACCTAGGATGGATGATACGTTAAGATTATAACAACTGTATTTGCTATTTACTGAAAGAAACAGGTTGCTGTTATTAGGATGGAATTTCACATCCGGTATCCACTTTGAATGTGCTTTAATGATTTTAAGAGGTTGCTTAGGATCGACTCTTTCGTCCCAAAGTCTGAAAGAAATATTATTATTATTTTTGGAAAAACCAGTAATTTACTTTATGATTCCGTCCTCTTGTCCAGCCAGCAAAAGGTTGCCTTGATAAGACAGAGCAGTAGGAACATTTTCCTTGCAGTTAACCGATATCGATTCAGTCAGTTCAACAGTGTCATAGAACTTTATTGTGTGATCAAGCGATCCTGTGACGATAGATTGTGGTTTTGCCCAAACAGCTTTAGTGATAGCATCCAGATGTAGTGTCGAGCTTGTTCTTGGTTCAATAGCACTGCTTGATAGCTTGACTTTTTTTCTAGGATTCTCAGCTCCACCACTGGCATTGTTCGAATAAGCGCCGAAATGCTTGTCTTCGAGTTTCCAAATCTTAAGAGTGCGATCATATCCTCCTGAGCAGAGCATATAATCATCCAAAGGATTCGTATCTAATGATTCAACTGAATCTTCGTGTCTATTATGAGAATGAGTTTAAACATAAGTTTCTAGCCAGGGTTCAATTACCCTTCGCAAAGCGCGAGGTCTTCGACGTTCATACCGTCTTTTTTCTGTGTGATTCTTGAAATTCTAATAATTTCATCCGCGGATCCCGTCGCAACGATGTTAACCTTATCTGTCGAGGCTCTGAGCATTTCGAGATTACAGTTATTTTCGTCGGAAAAAAAACTTACTTTTCAATAAATCTCATGCATTTAATGGCTTTATTTGCCACCTTCTTCTTCCCAACAAGCTTGTTATCTTCGGTATACAAAGCTATTGATCCATCAAAGAATCCAATACCGTAGCTTGATTTTTTCACTAGGAAAGTTTCGCGTTACGCTTACAATTAACATCAAATATTACGGCTGCTTCTCTCGCTCTTCGCTACGGTAATAATCCAATCTTCTTCTTCAATTGTGGAAGCTAGTTTCGGTTTCTCTAAGGCGAATGTGTAATGGATGACTTGTGTTTGCTCAGGATTGAGCTTGTGTTTCAAGATATGGCTGGAACGTACTAGTTAGAGATATTGGACGAGTTTCTAGATTACGATTTGAGTGTTCCCTTAATAAAGTCATCATTGAGAAGAAACTCGAAATTAAATGAAGTGTTTTCATCGAGGTCGTGCTCTTGACGAAGTAGACTGTTCAATAACTAAGCGAAAAAATGAGAAAAACAAATCTTCAGCAATAGGCTAACCTCGTTAAGGTCACGATCATTCATGCCTGAGCTTATCTGATTAACTTGTTCGTCGTCAAGTCTGAATTTTTCTGGCAGGCTAGTCTTGAACTGGAAGAATATTTCGTTTGGAATATTTCGAGCTAAGCTCTCCATTTCTTGAATCTGATCTTCGATCTCCATTGCTCTCTCTTACCAAATAAGGAATCTTAATTTGATTTGCAAATATAAATAAAACAAATTAAACAGATACCTTTATATTCCAATCAACACTCAACCTTTCTCCTTTTCAAAGAATTTCGGATTTGGCCTATTTACCAACTATTGGTGATGGGGTCTTTGGTGAGATTTTGAAAAATCATAGTTAATTCTTCAAAATTTTTTTGCTTCTGATATCATTGGTCTAACGCATGATTTCTTAAAGGGAAAATTCTCCAAAAGTTCGTTGGAACACTCAAGCACCAAAGCTAAACCCAGCACTCGCTCATTGTCAGAGCAATTTCATTATCTTCTTCCTGAAAATGATGAGTTTTTCTTAGGTTGTAACAAAAAAAAATAAATAAGTGCGATTAAACATTATATTCACCTTAATCCTTTGGAAATGTACTGTAATTACCGCAAAGCAAAATTTAATTTCGAATACAAATCACGAGATCAATATAAAATGAACCTGAATTCAAACCCAAGCGCCAAACTCACTCAGTCAGAGGCAGAATTTCGAGAAAATCAACGCTTTACAGGGCCGGGATTTTTCAAAAAACGCAAACTCTCCTTAGATGGCTCCGAGTCGGAGTCCATACCCTCAGTTCGGAAGGATTCATTGGATGAGAGCTTTTCAGCACTGACTTTGTCATCAAAAAGTGAACAGACTGCATCAACAAGCTTACAGAGCTCGAATGCAACGTTCAACCTCTCACAGCAAGACTTAGTTATAAAAATCCCGAAGCCAATCAAGTTGAATTCAGCGTTTTCTGACACCAATAGCTTAAAAAAATCTGGCGAATTACCCAATCCCATGCATAATAAGGACCAATTTATCGAAAATTTACTCAAAATCAGCCAAACAGACCCTGTTGGAATCTCAAAATACTTAGACCTCGACCTTAATAGCAAGTTGGAATCATGGGATCGAACTGTAAAGCCCGAGCATAAAAAATTATCATCAAGTATAATCACAAGCTTCTTTAATTCTCCTTACTCGACAACGTTGGCTGCGTATATGAATCCGCTCATCAATAGTAGCTTGATGCAAATTAGCAGGACGAACACAACTAGTTTCGGTTCAATCATGAAAAATAATTTCAATCAAGATCAAGCAGAAACTTTATATATTGGACCTCTTACAAAAGAGGAACGCAAAGAAAGAATTGACCGCTACCTCGAGAAGAAAAAAAACCGTCTTTGGAAAAATATTCGCTATAACGTTCGAAAGGTTTTAGCTGATAAGCGCGAACGAGTGCAGGGAAGGTTCGTCAAGACAAAAAAATCATCTCCCTTCCAGATGATGGAAGAAATCAAAAGCGATGGGGCTTCAACCAACAACGACTCGTTTATTAGTCAGATTAAAAGGGAAAACTTGATGGAATCTGAATTAGCTCGGAATAACTTAAGCGACAGTTCTTCAGACCTCCGCAAATCTAATTACTCAGACAAATAGATCTCCTAATTCCTTTACTTATACCCCTGCGTTTTAAATTTGCAAGGGTTTGTTAATAGAAACTACCTTCATCATTAGATTACTTTAGGCAGGGGAGCTCATGTATCTAAGAACACGACACTGCCCTGTAACTTGCGCACTATATACACTAATTCCATATATTATTAATCTTTATAGTGCTAATTTTGTATTAAAAGACCCTCTACTCTACTTGATACAACTGTAAAGCTCACATAACAGTGTTTAATTTAACGAATTTCTATGGCTGGAAGACTTTAAAGAATGCTAGCTCTTTTCTTGACCCGCTCTCATTTCGCTGGATTAGAAAATCTGTTACTTACCAAATGCAAATGCTTTCTATCATTTTTTTTTTTTATTTGGCTGTGCTTCTATTTTTCCTCCTTTCGTATGTGATTGAAGTCTGACTATCAGTATCTCGCGCCTTTAATGGTCTAGCAGCATTTACCAGAATGAAAGCAGGCCGAATGTTATCTAGGTAAGAAATAGTTATCGAAAAATTGGCTTGGAGAGTAGTTGTTCCTTCAACCATTGTAATATTGAAGAGTTATTTCTTTGGAAAAATTTCCATATTAATAAATGAGACACGTTAATAAAAATCAACTGAACAAAATTTGATGAATCAAAGACTGTGGGTAGTGCTCTTCTTTCATGCGATTGGGTTGTCCTTAGACAGGTCGGTTAGAGGTGCAAGATTGAATTCCCTTGAAGATATGTGTCAAAAGAATGTCCTGGTATTAGACAAATCGAAACAAGATCTTGAAGCTGGAAGAACATCAAAGATCGCTCAGGAAAAGCAAGCCAAGAGTAAAGAAGATGATTTAGTTCTCAAGGAAAACAAAACAGACAATTCTACAGAGAGCAAGGATAAGGGAGGAGTCGAAAGAAATCAAGATTTAAGTACGAAAGTGAAGTTAGATGGCAGGGAGAAAGAAACAAAAATGACTGCAATAAAAGAAACTGATTCTTCTAAAAAAAATGCCAGTCTTGGGGGAGAAGGAGAAGAAACTCCTGCAGAAATTTCAAGTTCAAAAGAAGTGATGCAAGGTACTATTGAAAACACTGCTAATCCATCGTCTCCAGACGAACTTACATCAGCTCGAGACAGCAAAGAAAGTACCAGTACCAGTAACAAGATTTATCTGATTTTTCTGCCAATTGCATTATTTGCGCTTGGCTTATCTCTTTTGAAAGTGCAGGGAGTGGATATTTTCAATAGTTTCAAATTTGACCAGGCTCCCTTTTCTTAGTAGTTTTTTTTTCTTCTAAAGATAAATCGTGAGAATACAACTCTCAGAGAGAGAGACGATGCTCAAAAAGAGAGTGCAGGTGATATTATCCAAATTTCAATGCAAATCCAGGATGCTTTTTTAAAACTAAATCATGGTGAATCTAGTTCATTGTTTATTTGTCTGGCTATATTTTCTTTGCTTGTGGAAAACTTATTTATTGCTTTCAGAAATGAATCAATCCTATCATATGCTCTTCTCATTTTTATGTTTAGTGATTTTGGGCGATCTTAGATGAAAACAGATTTTGTCTTATATATGTGGTAGGAAGTTTTGGAAGAGTGTTGAATGCACTTCCTCTTCCTCTCTCAACAGACCAATCACATTTTCAATGAAATAATTATCCTTAATGAGACTATCTTAAATTGAAATTAAACAATATAAAGAATCCTCCCGGGTTGCAGCATAGGTATGCCTGATATCGGAATTTTATTCTCAATTTTAGAGATTCGAAACGAGAATACTCCTTTCTACTCAAAAAAAGTACTAAATATTCTCTACTAATTTACCTCTGTCAAGCGCAAATATTTGATTTTGCAAGGATTGAAAGAAAGTCCGATTATAATAGTACATACGCGAAAATCGAATTTCGCGCTTAAATTCTGATTGAGGTCAAAAAAAATTTCATTTACTTCAAGGAAAATAAAAGGTAGAACGAAGAATGGGAATCTACAAATTGATGGACCTCATCAAGGAGAAAGCTCCTGATGCTATTCGACAAGCACAATTGGATCTTTTTTCAGGGAAGGTTGTAGCTTGTGATGCTTCGATGGTAATGAAGAGTGATAGCTCAAATTTCTGATGAGACCATTATGCTAGGCAATTTATCAATTCATTATCGCAACGCAAGGATATAATCAGGCAAGCGGCCTCACAGAACTTACAGACAAAGATGGGAATAAGACAGGGTATCTATATATATTTTTGGAAGATTCAGATTTTTTTATCAATTGTATGAAGGCATCTTATAGGCTTGATGAATAGAACAATTATGTTTATGGAAAATGGTGTCAAGCCCATTTGGGTTTTCGATGGAAAGCCACCACTTCTCAAGAGTGGAGAGGTACCCTCAGGATAATTCTTATTTTGAGTGCTTATTTGAATGGAATCAACCTTAGCTTGCAAAAAGAAAAAAAGCCAAGGATGAAGCAAAGGAAAAGATGGAAGAGGCCAAAGATATCGGCGATTTCGAAGAAGCGCTTAAGCAGAAAGTTAGATCAACATTAGTAACTAAAACTATGATTGAAGACGCGAAAAAAATGCTTCGCTTGCTTGGCGTCCCTGTTATCGAGGTAAAGTGAAGTGCTTCCGCATCAAATGACGATAAATTGTCAAAGGCCCCTTGCGAAGCAGAAGCTCAATGCGCAGGATTAGTAAAAGCTGGAAAGGCTTATGCAACAGCAACAGAAGATATGGATGCTCTGACATTTGGTAATTCTTCTGCTTCTGCGATGGTGGTAACTAAAACATTTCAAGGAACCAAATTTCTTCTGAGAGGATTTAACAACAAAAAAGAACCCATTTACGAAATCTCTTATGATGAAATGATTAAAGGATTCGATATGACTCATGATGAGTTCGTTGACCTCTGTATTCTGTGCGGTTGTGACTATACTGAGACTGTCGATGGTATACAGATTATTTTAAACAGAGATTGCTCATAGCACTTTTCGTGAAGGAGTGGGACCAATTACAGCATTTAAACTGATTAAAGAGCATAAAACAATAGAAAAGGTGATTGAGAGACTTAAGAAAGACAATGAAGATCCGAAACGAAAGAAGAAATATATCATTCCGGATCCTTTCAATTATGAAGATGCGAGAGAACTCTTTAAAAACCCTCTCGCCATAAAAGATACCAACTCGTTAGAGGTGGCTCAAATCTATTTGAAAAACCTAGTTACTTATGAACTTTTAGATCAAATGGAATAAACCTGATTCAGATGCTTTAAAACAGTTTCTGGTTGAAGAAAAGGGATTTTCTGATACTCGAGTCGATAATGCTCTCAATAAAATGAAGGTAACGAAATTCTTGATATTTCATTAGCAAAATAAAATATGATACAGACTGTGGACACTAAAGGTCATCAATCCCGCCTTGACTCATTTTTCGGAAAACCTGTTGTAGTCAAACGAAAAGATCCGACTCCCACAGATTCCAAAGGAAAACAATCTAAAACATCAAAGAAAAAATAGCAATGCTAGTTATCATTAATAGCAGAAGTCTTATTCGCTTATTTGAATTGGTTTTTGTTCTCAATTATTCCAGGGAATTTTCATCACTTAATTTGGCCATAGATGCATTTCATCTCTAAAAAATGTCAAGTTAGATTAATGTATACATATCTGAAAATTTGTTGACGCGAAATCTCGACGCTAGCAACTCTATTGGTCTCTTTTTCTACATTTAGTCCTCGTTACAAAAAAAAAATTGATTGATTTGCTTGATATGCAAATTAATAGAAGCTAATTATGATTGCTACTATTCAATAGTCTCACATCAACTATGAGCCGTAAATAAATTATTTAAAACTCAATCAGGAATTAAACAAAATGGAACTATGGTTCTTGCGTCATGCCCGAACACTGGCAAACGACTTACGATCAATTGAAAAGATTTTCACCGAAAAACTTTCGCCACTTGGAATAAAGCAATCACTTCAAACTGGAAAAAGACTTGCTAAAGAGCATTTTAACGAAATCTATATCTCGGATACTATTCGTACGGAAGAAACTGTTGCAAATATGGCCCATACCCATCCTGATATCCTTAAACAGTCCATTTATGTAACTCCTCTGATTCGTGAGAGAGAGTTCGGTCCTGAAGAAAATGTGAAATCAAAAATCCTAAATTTGAAAACAGATTCATCTGATTCTGACTCAGAGCCAAAAGCTCAAACTTCTGGCGAAAGTGTTGAAGAGCTGCATCGCAGAGCAGAAAATTTTTTAAACTACCTTACCTACAGGCATCTTTTTCATCCAGGCTATTTGAAAGAGAGAAATGCAATTGAAAACATCTTGAGCAATTATTTTGAAGCTCATCTTAAGATGAAACCGAAGGCTGCAATCGCAAAAAAGAACTTTGAGGATTACTCTATACTTGAAAGGAGAGCAATAGATGAGTATAGACAAAGGGAAAAAAGTAGAGAAGAAATCAAGTGGGTTATAAATACTGATTCCAAAGATGTAGAGATAAAGATTTGCCAGAAGCCGAAAGAAAATGAATCAAAACAAGCGAAGAAAATCTTGGTTCTGACTCACTCTGGATTCATAAACCAAATCTATACTCTCTGTGGACAAAAAACTCAACCTCCTCTCGTATTTAATTGTAGTATTTCTATAGTGTCAGTATGCTGTTCTAAAACCAATAACATGTGTAATGGCTCTTGTGTGAATGAGCCTAACGGCATGGCTAGCTGTGTAAAATATAACATGAAACGCCAAAACGACATCAGTCATACGGAATTTTAGGACATTTTTCTTACAAAGTTATTATATATCTCTTATATGTTTGGAATTTTATGCTTTTCTATGTATGCATGTTTATAATAGCTGAAACACCTAGTGAGGAAGCTCAGATTGTCAATAGAGTAATATTGATACCAGTTTAAATCGCAAAAATAAAACAATCTACATTATTAATTTTTTCAGTAACGAATTATGAGATTCAGGACTCGATGATAACTGTGTATTTCGTGGCTTGACTCGGTTTTCGGAGAAGAGAGGCTATGTGTGTTGTTGTAGGTTCTCAATAATTTCTCTATAAAATGCAAAAATTATACATATTTTTTTCATAATAACATTACTTATAAATAATTTGCACAAAATCGATAGACATTGATCTTTACTTAAGATGGAGGGAACAGACCTTGAACGTCTTCAAGTAGAAAACTGTTGAGAGTTAGGAGGAACTTTTTTCATAAAGCTAGGAGTTTTCAAAGTCTGACTCAAACTCGAATTTTCTATATTAACAAATGGAGAATCTGAAAGATATTTTTCAAGTCGCTGCTTATCTGCACGGTAAGAGCAAATGGGATTGTCATGAGAGAGGTTACTGACACTAATACGCCTCTTTAGTATTGAATTAATGGTTTTAACTGAATTTTCAATAAACTCAGTCCCTTCTTGTGCTTTATCCGTTGTCCGTGAAGTCAAAGCAAAATTAGAGTTCTTTCGCAACTTCGAAGTGCTAAATTGTTTGAACGGAAATTTTGTTTTGAAGGTGTCGGTTGGAGTAAAATTTCGATAGCTTTTATTCGAGCCCATCCCTTTTTGAAGGAAGCTCGTGGAAAATCCAGTTAACGATTTTTTGTCAGTTAAATTATGCTTTTCCTCCAAGTTTTTCATTTGTGCAGTATTTCTTTCTTGGAAATTCATGATCTCCTCTGCAATTGAAGTTGATGGTTGGCTGAGCATTTTTGCTAACGAGGTCTGCACACTTGCGGCACTCTTGGCTCGGAAACGAAAATACTTTTTCGGAGATGGACCTTTCTTTTCCTCTTCTCCGGGGCGAGCTGCTTCCTTCTTGATAGAAATCTTTCTGTTGAAGGTGACAACTGGATAGTGGCAAATAGTTTTTTGAGATGGATGAGATATAGTACTGATGCGTTGAGTCCAATTTTGGGGTGTTGATATTCTCCCTATTGGGCGAAACGTGGTACAAATTTGCATTGGAGCTTCTTCGGCAATGCCTTTTGCATCTTCACCACCTGAATGACGCCTCTTTGAACTCAGATATCCAGGATAAGATGGCTCTTGTTCCAATTTCGTTAATGGTAGTGAGACGAAAAAAGGCTTTCCATTTACGATTGCTTGATGTGTGTGAGGACTACAAATATCTGGGATTGGCCTTCTTGAAGAAGTTAGACTTTGAATTCTGTCTCTTTGTGAACGAGAACTTTTTGGAGAATGTTTCGATTTCGAGTTTTCGAGGCATTTGAGGTCAATCGGAGTAGTAAGACTTGAACTAAGCAGGGATGCTTTTGGAATTGGAAGGGGCTGGATGAACAACTTTTCTCCTGAATTAGAGATTCCCTTGCTCTCCAAGGATTTTGCGCGAGATTGAACGGAGGGTCTCCCAAATATGGTTTGATGAGTTGGCTTTGCCGAGTGGTTTGACTTCTTTGGAGGAGAGTTTAAAGTTCTCAATAAGCTCTCTTTTTCAGTCTTCTTTTGATGTGCAATTGAGATTGGATCATTTAGTCGATTGCCATCATCGAGACAAGAGAAAGAGATACTCGAATGCTTTTCGTCAGCTTTCCATTCAGCAAGCGAACCATCATATAAGTGTTCAAAAACCAGTTTTTTCATTTCAGTCTCAAACTTTCATTAAGTAGTTATGTGATAAACCTCCTGATTAATTCTATCTCTGGGAGCCCTCTATTTGAGTCGTTAAGAGATCTTTAATTATCCGAAAATCCCAGTACAATAGAAAAACTATCATTATTTGCTAGTGTCGGACTTTGTGAGATGCTCATCATCGAATTATGAATCTCGCTCGACATCCTTTGATAGAATTAATTCGTACTTGTGAAATATTGTTACAATTGATGTATATGGATGAGTGGATTATTGAATAACTCACCTTCAGGTTCCCAAAACTTTCCTGCTTTTTCTATAAATTAAAGAGAAAATTATATATAGGTGTCAAAGCAACTTATCTGTTGCAAAATTGCCTTGGGATCTATCTATGCGATTTCAAAAATTGAGTTTTTCCCAACAAATACTATATTCCTTTTGGAGTAGTGGTGGTATGTCTTATAGTTTTACATGTTTTACACACCATAATGTTTTTATAAATTTTCGGACATTTTACAGGTGCCTTTTATCTTTGGAATCAATGACAATACAAATCCCATGTACTCATAATATTTTAAAACAGCTAATTATCTCTGATCATATTTTAAAAATTTGAGTTTCACTTGAATAATTGGACTCTCATAGTCAATATCTATTCAAACAAATTTTACATTGAGTGTCACAATGCTCTTCCGTGATATATCAAACACACGATTACGATCACCACCCGAGAATGATTACTCAATTCCGAAGAAGATTCCTGACTCAACTGCACTCAAACAAGTGTTTAATGAAAATTCAAAAAATTCGATCGCTCCCAAGAAAAGCCCCTTAAGAACGTATTCATTTTGATCAAATTTCATGTGAATATTCTTTTTTAGCAACTTCAACAGCAGAAATGAAGAAGAACCCGGTTTAAGTTCTCAATATGATCACAACAAGCCAGCCATTTTCGAAAATGAACCCAGAGAACATGACCAGCAGAAATTCAAGATAAGAACACCAAATAGTCAACGAAGAGAACCCCTTACGCAGATTGGCAGATCTAATGATGATCCAAGCCGAACACAAATTTACTCAAGTATTGACAGGGGACAACCACAGAAGCAAACTCCACATGAAATTATTCAAGAGCTTCAGTTCGTCAATAAAGCTCTGATTAGTGAGCTAAAAGAGATAAAAATGGAGAATGAGCAACTTAAGGACCAAATGATGAGTTCTGCAAATCGAGGTTTTAGTGAAGCTGAGACTCTACCAACTCAAGAAGACAATCAGAAGGCCCAGGAATTAGCGATGCACCTGAGAAGATTGCAACAAGAAAATGATGACCTCAAAGATGACTTACTGCGATCCCGAGACTATGTACAACGGTTAGAAAATGATTATGAAAATCGAATTGCTCAATTGCAAGACCAAATTGAAGGCACCAGAATCGATCCTAATCTTGTGGAGCGGCTGCAGGATGAAATAGAAAGTATGAAAGCCAAAAACAGCAGTTTAGAGAACCATCTACAATTTCTTGCAAAAGGAAATGTAGAAACAGAAAATTACCGTTTAAAATTAGCCAATGCAGAAACTGACAATAAAGACCTTCACTCTCATCTTGAAAGACTCAATGCGTTAGTTGAGAAAAAAACTGAAGAGCTCGCCTTGAATGAGTCAAGTAAGCCCAGAATATTTTTTTTGAGGCAAAAGATGTAATTTTTAATATTCACAATAGATTACAAAAAAGTCCTTCAATCAAAGATTTCAGAAATAGAGGCTTTGAAAGAAGAAGTGACCTTGAATGATGGGTCAAAAATTGAAATACAAAAGTTGAAAGAGACACTAGCAGAGAAAAATAAAGAAATCGATTTTCTAAATGAAACATTAGCAAAAATAAAGAACGATTTGAATGAAACACAAGAAGCCTTCGAGCACTCCAAAAAAGCTATCAAAGCTAGAGAACGCAATTTTGAAGATATATTAAAATCGAACAAAGACGAACAAGAAAGTCGTTTGACATCACTGTTTGCCGAGATCGAGCGTCTTCAACAAGAAAATCAAAACCTTAGTGCGAAGATCAATCAGTTGGAGAATGAGAAAATAAATCTGGAAAAACGGCATCTTATGCAGATAGAAAATATGAAGTCTGATCTAATGGGGCAGGCAGATTCAAAATTAACGGATGAAATAAGCAATTTGAACGCAAAACTCCATGCTGAAAAATCAGGACTCGAGTTTGAGTGCAATAACCTGAAAGCAAGAATCGAGGACCTCAGCAAGAAAGAAAATGAGTTCAGAATTGAGGCAGCAAAATTCCGAAAAGAGAGCCTTGAGAAAGGGATTGAGGTTGAAACTTGGAAAAAGAAGTACCAAGTACTTGAGGAGGATTTTCAAAAAGAAAGAGAAGGCTTTGAGCGAGAAATCGAATACCGCTCGAATGAGAAAGCAGAGAAGGAGAAGCATGAATTAAGTTTGAAGTTTGGCCAAGAAAAAATTGCATTGGAAAATATGGTTTCAGGGCTTAATAATAAGTGTCAGGATTATGAACGCCGGTTTGTTTTATTATCAATCGAAATTGAGAGATTACAGACAACAAATCAAGACACATCGAATGAGACTGAGAAAATAAGAAAAGAATTACAAGAGCAACATGAGAACGCGCTTAACACTCTCAAGCAGGACTTTGAGAATGCGCTAAAAGGGAGAGTAGAAAAGGAACTTGAAGTACAGCACTTAAGTTGGAAAAAAGAGAGAAAAGCTCTTAAAAAACAGCAGGAAGAGCAGAATAAAAAGATAAAAGAACTCGAAAAGGCTTTGAGCTCTCAACTTGAAGAGAAAAATAAGATACAAAGAGATCTGAAGGATGAATTGATCATGGAGTTAAACATTAAAAATATATTGTTTATGACAGAATTGGAAAGACTTGGCAGCATCATTCAGGTGCTAAGCCAAGAATTGGAGGCAGTGAATCAAGATAATGTGATGTTGGTTGCAACTATCGACAAATTAGCTCCATCTGTATCTATAACTTCGTCGATAACGCAAAATGATCCACTTTATCATAGGCTCATGGGCGACCAGTTTCGAACCTGAGAGATAGCGATCAGAATCAGCTTGATGAGCAAAGGATTATTGAAACAGAAGTAAAATTTGCCAAATGTTTTATTGGTGAACTAAAGCTATTCAATTCCTAGGAGTTCAATTTTGGTGATCAAGAGGGACGAACACAACAAGGCCAGAAAAAATCGGACACCTTGAAAGTAGCTTTAAACTCAGATTGCCTTAACCAAACATAATCTGGATGTTAGAGGTCAACTAGAGAGGATATGGGAGAAATGACCAGCCATGATCAAGGTCAGGAACCAACTGATCAGGTATCACATTGCTATTTTGCAGAAACGAATGAAGAAATATCATTTAGACGGCTACGATCAGAAGGATAGTTCCCGAGCGAGGGGTAAAGCGGAGTGGATTCCCCGGCGATGATGATGATTCAGAGGTTTACTCCTATCTTTTACTGCATTAAGATCATCTCATTTATTTGTAACAGGATTATAATCAGGTGCCAAAAAGAAGTCAAGAAGATGATAGTATTTGCTCACTTTAGAACTCAAAAACTCAAATTTTTAATTTGTTAGATCAACAAATTGTTCCTCAATTACTCCAAGAACTTAGTGCCAGAAATCAAGAAATACAAAACCTTCAGAGGGAAATAGATGCTAGAGAGAAAGATCATCAAATAGAAAAGCAAGAACTGCAATCTGAGCTGCAATTTGCCTTTAGTGCAAAATTTGTAAGAAATTAGTGAGAAATGGTCTAAGTAATTGCTGCAATTTAGGAGAATGATTTAAAAGCAATCACAGAACAAATGGATGCTCAAAGAAAACAGTTGGAAGATGAAAATGTGATTCTAGTGGATAGAATTTCCAAGATGGAAGTGGCTATCCACTTTATAGATAATGAAAACGCAAAGTTAAGCGACGCTCTCAAAACAGCAAATGAAGAAAACTCTGTACTAGCAGCAAAGATTCGAGACACCCTTCATGAACTCGATAGCTTAGTGAGCCAGAAGGAAGAGCTCCAACACCTTTTCAAAACAAAAGACGATGAAATAGCAAAACAGAAACTCGAAATTCAGAATTTGACAGACCAGAATTCAGAATTAGCGGAACGTCTTCGAGAATACAAGGATGGAATCGACGCCCTTAAGAATGAAAGAGCACTCTTAGGGGAAGACAAAGAGAAAATTATTAATGAATGGTTTACTGAAGTGAAGTCTCTTGAAGAAAAACTCAGCTCTCTGAAGAAGGCACAAAATGGCCAAGATGAACAAATTAATAGCCTTTCAGCTGAGAGAAATCAGTTGCAAATAGTTCTTGAGCATCTAAAACAAGTCGTCGGAACACAAGAGAGACGTATTGAAACCTTAGAAGTTGAAAAGCAACAACTTACAGAGACTCTAGAAAATCTCAAACAAGTTATACATCTTCAAGAGAACCAAATGAATGATTTGACTGAAAAGAAGAGACAACTTTCGGAGACTCTTGAACAATTAAAGGAACTCACTCTCAGGCAAGAAGAGCAAACAAAGTTGCTTTCTGATGAGAAAACTCAGCTGCTAGCGGACATGCAAGAGTTAGAAGTGAAGTACAATGAGATGAAAGCCATAGAATCGGAAAACACTCATCTCAGTCAAACTCTAGACCAGCTGAAAGAAATCATTGCTCGACAAGAAGATGTAGCAAGGAAATTAGACGAGGAGAAAACTCAGCTGATAGAAAGAAATAGACAGTTGGAAGCGATGCATCAGGAGCAAGAAAATGAGATAACTGCTATTAAAGCTGATAATAGCTATCTCAAACAGACAATTGAAAAGCTCCAATTTGAGAACCAATCTTTAGCTCAAGCCCTTAGTGAAGAACTTTGCACAGTTAAAAAAGAACTCTCTGATAAAGATGAGGGAATAAATTCTTTGGTTGAAGAGAACAGTGATTTGAAAACTAAAATTCATCAACACAGCGAGTATATCAAAGAATTGATTGAAAAGAATTCGGCACTGTCTGGTGAAATCGAACAGCATAAACTAAATCAACAAGCTCAAGATGCTCTGCAAAGTCAGGAATTGAAGAACTTGAGTGAGGCTCTATCAGTGCTGGAAGGTCAAAGAGATTCACTCTATCATGAGAATGAGCAACTCAAAAAGAATATTGATAAATTGGAAGGAATTGCCCGAGGTCAAGAACAAACATTGAAAGAATTGAACGAAGACAACCAGAAATTAACTAGCGAAATTCAACGACAACAGTCCGTGATAAGAGATGCTCAGAGGCAACTGACTGAGAAAAATAATCATCTTGAAAGAGAACTAGAAGATAAAGTTCAAATTATTGATCAACTAAAAAAACAAAACAACTCTTTATCTGCTGATTTTGAAATCAGTCAAAAAAGTCTTGAGAATTTGGGCAAAGCACTCCTGGATGAAAAATCTTCAAACGAAATTCTTACACAAACTTTAAAAGCACTACAGCAAACTGTGAGAGATTTGGAAGAGCGTCTTGCAAGCCAAGATGATCATATACAAGCACTTTACAAGCAAAAAGATAGTACTCTCAATGATTGGGATCGAATCAGAAGCGAGCATACAATAAGTTTACAGGAAAATCGAGATCTTAGAAATGCACTGGAGGATACGGTAAGCAGTTTTTTTATTTGAAGCAATCTTCATCGCCTATGGTTGGTTTAGAAAAAGCTAATTCAAGATAATTCATCCGAAAATCAGCAACTAAGGGAGCTAATAAAGTCTTTGGAGACTGACAGAACAAATGATAAATTGAAGATTGTCCTCTTGTGCATCGAATTGAATCGGCTCGCAGAACAACAGATACAACAAGAGGCAGCTTTCAATCAGCTCGATCAGGCATTAAAACAAACTCAATATGAAAACCAGACAGCCATGCAAAATATGAAAGACGTATATGAGAACCTATTGAAGACAAAGGTTTTTTTCAACACTCTCTTGAAGATTTGTTATCTTATATGCTCTAGGAAACTGATATGAAGAATTCTGAGAATCTGCTTAATCAGAAACTAAATGCTGAAACTGAAAAAATTAAGCAGCTCGAGCAAGAGAACCGCGATTTAGTTTTCGATTTGAAAACAGCTAATCAAGAAGTAGCTAGACTCAAGAGCTTGATTGAGGAACAAAAGAATAATTTTGATCATCGTCTTAGCTCTGCCTGTTCCGAATTAAAGGCTCAAATGCAAGAAGCGTTTGTAAGCTGTAGATCCTTTATTTCTGCTTAGATTTTTTATCAAGAAGCATCAACAATCTTTGGACGAGCAAGCAGTAACGAAAAGAGAGGAATCTCTTAAGGATCAGATGAGGAAGCTAGAAGAAACTATCAGAAACCTGAATTATGAACTTGGTCAAAGCAACTCCGACCGAAATACATCAGCGCAAGAGAATACTCAGCTTAAAAATCAACTCCAGAATCTGCAAGACCAGCTTATCAACAATCAAAAAAATGCGGAAAAGGAATATACAGAGATGGTAGAAAAACTCAGACAATCAAAAGATCAGGAGGTTAGTCAAGTACTCAAGCAAGTCCGTGATGAGGCCGACAAGATGTTAAAAATTAAAGACAACGAGATCAATGCCCTCAAAGACTCTCACAATGAAGCAGTAAACTTTGCAAGAAGCAAAGATAGCGAGATCAAGGCTCTTAGCCAAGAACTACAAAAATCACGCCAAGCAGAAGACCAAAAGGCTCAAGAAATCAAGAATCTGAAAGGTCAAATTCAAGATATGGAGAAAGCCTTTCAGACAGATATGAATCAGCTAGTTCAATCTATGGACAAAATCAAAGCTCAGGAGATTGTAAAATCAGCATTGAATGTCAGTTGCTTAAACACCATTAGGAAAAAGTAATTCAGGAGAAACAACAAGAGAAAATGCAAGAATTCGAGCAGCTACGAGTAGGGTTGGGAATTGAATTCAAAAATGGATTGGAGCAGCAAAAAGCAGCATACGATAAGGCAAGACAGGAGGATAATGATAGACGACAGAAAGAAATAAATCTGCTAACTGAACAACTAGAAGCTCGAAGACATTATGTCGATCCAAGAGATCTCGAAGTGAGGTTTTCTGCCCAGAAAGCAGCCTTAGAAACACAAATACTGCAACTAAAACAGAAGTTGAGTGAGGTTCAAAAATACAATGATGAGCTATCACATGAGAACAAGAGTCTACATAATGATCTCAAAACTAAAGATAATGAAATAGAAAAGCAACGAGATCAGGCGGACCAAATCTCTGCAGATCTTAATAATCAGCTAAATGAACTAAAGAAGCAATTGGATCACTACAAAAAGTTAAATCGAGTATGTTAAGTTTTTTTGGTTAAAAGATGAAATTAATACCTACCCTGTCATATAGGATGCTATTGAAAGCAAAGCTAAAGCAGATGCTGAGAAAGCATTTATGAGTACTGAAATTCAACAACAAAATGAGCTTCTCCAACAAACTAAGAATGAAGCAGAAAAGTTATATGAACTACTGGACTCAAGGAAGAGAGAAAATGAGAGCCTGGCACAGGATGTATCGACAATTTCTTTTTTGCAGATTTTCAATATGAGTTAACAAATAGCTAAGCGAGTCAAGACAAGAAGCTGCTAAATATATGAGGGACTTTAAAGATCTTGAAACTGAGTACACAACGTTGAACGAAAAATATAAGCAGCTGTTTAAAGAGCTTGAGGAAATGTAAACGATATTGATAATTCAGCTCTTCTCATGAATAATTAGCAAAAGAATCAAAGATACGTACAAAAAACAGTGGGAGCAAAGTAATACCGATTTAGCGCGTAAAAACAAAGAGCTCATTATCAAGCTTGAGGAGGTGGATCGTTTAAGAGGAAAATATGAGGAATTATTGAGTCAAACGAGTGCAGCTATTTCGGCAGTATTAACTTTCTCCTTAATAATTCGGAAACAATCTAATTTCTTAGGAATAATGAAAAGCAAACAATACGAATCTACTTGACACTGATGTTATGATGAAATGATGGTGTGAATGATCGTATGTAAACAGTTTCTATGATTTATTTATTGTTAACAGGAATTCGTATTGGGATCTATATTTTAACGTCTTTTTTACAATAATCACATTGAATCATTTCAGTTATTAATTAAATGATACCTTGCTAATTTATCAACTCGGATTCTCAAAAGAAATTTCAATATCTCTGATTCAATTAAAGGGAGAGAGTGTAGTGATATGATTGCAATTTTCTTTGAAGAAGAAAAAAAAAAATTGAATCTCACTACTTCTCTTCTCGTTTCATGAAAGTATTGCTATTGCTTTGTGCCGAAAATATGAAGCAGGTAGGGATCTGCACTCCCTATAAAAAGGTTTTGCTAAATTTACATAATTATGACACATCTAATCAGCTGAAAACAAAATCTGATTCAAGATGATGCAATAGAAGAGTCTGATTAGCCTTAGCTCTATCTTTTTTCTTGGATCAGACAATCCATTAAGAAGGATAACTCGTCCAAGCAAAATTCCAGTAACTGACTGACTGGCGAACTGGTAATTTCAACTCTGATGACTTCAATAGGTTTTGCATTTTCTTGGAGAAGGCCAGAATAAAAAATAGCATAGCCAACACCACCACACTAATGTTTTTATTTTGATTACTTTTGAAAGAATTCAAATTCGAAAATTTGTTTAATTTAAGCCTTTCTTTCACAAAGTGTTGGCTCATCTTTCCATTCTCCTTGGATCCAGATATTAAAGGTTTGCGTTATTGAAACATAGCAAAGGCAAAGAAAAAGGTTCGATTTATAGCTTATGTTTAGTCACTGATATAAAAAATGAGTTCTTCAGTTTCTGTCAAGCTACTTTTTGAAATATAAAAATTTAATAAATGAGAGTACAGAGTCAAGCCCTTTTTGTTGCAATAACGACCATATGCACAATCATCAGCATCGTGAATGGTATAACTCAATCATTTTGCTGTTACTTACGTAAACTAAGGAGCCGGAACCATCACAACTGTTCAGCTAACCCTTACAAACTCTGTCGTCGGTGAAAATTCGAACTATAATATCGTTGTTCAGTCAACCATTGATAATTGGAGGAAAATAAAGATAATCTTTCCAGTGGCCTTCTATACTATCACTTCAAATTCCTACAGCTGCAACGACGTTTCAGATCCTACCTTTCTCGTAACTTGCACTGGATCATCAACTGATAATTCGATCGTTTTATCGAGCAGTGCGAGCAAGACACTGATTATATTTTCAATCTCAGGGATCAAAAACCCTCCGAGTACTTTGGTGACACAGTCCTTGCAATTATATATGCAAGATTCGCTTTCAAATACCATAGATAGTAAAATCACTGGAATTATTCCAACGCTCACTCCAGGAACGCTTCAATCCCCTACTCTATCCGCTCTGACACAGATTGCAGGAGCTAGCTCTATTCTCCAAGTGAAGTTTACTCCTCAACATGCTATCCCTACTGGCTCGAGCATTGTAGTTACACTTCCAAAATACAATTTAGCAGAAGGAGCACAGTCGTATCAGCTGAAAAGCATGATTTCTTCTTCAACTCCGACCTGCACTCCAATTTCTGTAAATTATGTTTGACATAACTCATCCTAATTGAAATTTGAAGGGTTTCCCAGCAGCAGCATCATTGACTTGCGCCTTTGACTCTGCAACCGATCAATTAACGGTCTCCAATGGGTTTCTAAATGGAGGAAATACCAATCTTGATCAAGTCTCGTTTACAGTGGATTCATTCACAAACCCATTTTCAATGCGACCAAAAGTAAAGCGCTTTTTTTTTTGTGAAAAAATTTTAAATAATTGTTACGGTCTTTTAGGGCACGTTTACGGTTGTGACAAAAGCAAGTGGCGGAGGAAGCATCGATAGTGTGAGTGGACTTACCTTGACTGTCGGCCAAGCTGGAACACTCGTGCCCACGATATTCTCACAAGACAATACAACGATCAATGCTCAGACAACATACACATTTTCATTTACGTACCCAAACTTAATTGAACCTGGCAGCACACTTCAAATTCTTTTTCCAACAGGCGTTACATTGAATACAGGTAATCGGCATTATTCATTCAGAGAGTTTTATATCATATCTTTCTGTAGGAAATTATTCCATTAATCCACTCGCAGGTTTAGAAAGCGGCATGAGTTTAACTGCTACTTCATCATCCATAACAATTACGAATGGATTTACCTCTTATCAAGAGGCTGGAGGATCAATCCTTTTTCAAATCAGGAACGTCATTAATCCAGTATGACTAACAGTTTTTTCTCCCTCTCTAAACGTTGTTATAGTCATCAACAAGACAAACTCCAGGATTTTCGATCATAATCAAAGACAAGGACGGATATCTATCTCAGCAAGTTCTCAGTTCTTCACTAATGCAAGTTACTGCAACTCCAGCATCGATAAATAACATTCAATTAACATTATCCTCCCAAGTAATCAATCAGAAAACTTCCTATGTGTTCTCCTTCAAGCCGACCTCTTCGTTGCCTTCAACTGGGACCATTTATATATATTTCCCCTCTACAATTGTGCTGGATGTGAGAAGTGGACCATGCCTTGCAAATTCAAATCTGCAAGGCTTCTCCGCATCAGCTACATGCATAAGTGATTCTTCCACTTTAACAATACAGAGTGGATTTCCTTCTGGATATACTGGAGGGACCCTCCTGTCTATTGAAGTCGACAATGTCAAAAATCCTCCCTCAACTCAGCTTCCCTCCACTTTCGCCATAGAAACTTGGGATAATCTTAAAACAAGCTCTGGAGCTGTTACTGATCGAGCATCGAGTTTATCTCTCATCACCAGCTTGACTTCTGGTACAATAAGTGGTACTGACGTTCTCACGGTTGTAAATCCAACGACTGGAACGCCAAGTCTATATACATTTTCCTTCGTCCTTACAAATAGCATCCTTCAAGGTGGATATATTCAAATTTCACTTCCATCTGCAGTATCAATCGCATCTTCAGCTTCGATTAGTGGTACCTCCGGCTTTGTAACGACGCCATCCATTACAGTCGACACTACTGCGAGATCCATCGAAATCAAAAACGGGTTCACGACTGCGGCATCCTCTAGCAGCGCTACCTTGAAATTCAGCATTAGTGAGATAACTAACCCTCGCTCGTTTGCTCCGGTAACAAATTTTGTACTTGGAACGTATGACTCGGCAGGATACAAGATTGATCAAATGTCACCGTCTCCAACGGTTTCGATGAGAATAGCAGTCGCATTGGGAGCAAGCACTTCAGTTTCACCAGATATTTTGGTGAATTCGGCTCAAACAGATTACACTGTAAAGATATCTCCGACTGTCGGTATGTTGAGTAGTGACGTCATAACCATCACTTTCCCATCATCAGTAACTCTTAGTGCTGGAATTCAATGCACTACTAGTGATTCTGGCATCCAGGCGATATCCAATTGCCAATATATTGCTCCAAGCACCGTCAGTATATCTCTGTCTTTTACCTCATCCCCAATGTCGAGCGCTTTCACGTTTAAAGTTAAAAATATTGTGAACCCAATTTCAACGAAACCCTCCAATTCAATACAAATATTTACAAATGACAGTTCAGGATACTCTTCGCAGCAGATGACAAGCGGATTAGTTGTAACGACAACAACTGCTATGGATATTTCCTCGAAAGCATCAGTCAGCGCGGATTCGTTGCTCATGAATGCCAATGCAGTCTACACTTTTTCAATCACTACCACGATCAATCTGCCCCAAAATTACTATATCTTGATCACTTTCCCCTCTGATGTTGTAGCTCAGGGTACACTCGAAATTAATGGTGTTTCATCGAATTTAGGCACCCCGACTATTCAACAGAACGGTCAAAAGGTGAAAACTTCACTTCTTCCTCAAGTAAACAGCGGTCAAACGTTAAGTTTTTCAATAAGCACCTTGAAAAATCCTTCCGACACCACCAATTCTCGAGTAATTACTGTCGAGATCTATACGGTAGATGATTACGTCATCCAATCTACATTCAGTGCCATATCACTTACTTATTCATGTGGATCGACGTGCTTGGCTTGCTCAGGAACACCAACTTTCTGTACAGCATGCGGAGGTTCGTATCCCTTATTTTATTCGAACGCATGCTACACAACATGTCCAGATGGTACTACCAATAACGGACTAGGAGTCTGTGTTAGTTGTGATGCATCAAGTAGGTGCAAAACATGTCAACTCGCTGCCCCTGAAATCTGTTTGACTTGTCCAGATACATTCAATCTGCTCAGCAGCGTTGATCAAAAATGCTACAGCAGCTGTCCTCAAGGAACCTATAAGCCCGCCACTCAAAATATTTGCACACCTTGTGCTGCTGGGTCTAACTGTGCGACCTGTAATGCTTCGAACCCAAGTCAGTGCTTTACTTGTCTCTCATCCTCCCCACTTTTCAGTGAGATCGATAACAAGTGCTACGACACCACCTGTCCTGACGGTACTGCTCTATCTACAGCCTTAAGCCGATGTGTGGCATGCACTCCTGCTTCAAATTGCAAAACTTGTAGTGTTAGTGCACTCGCTGTTTGTGGCAGCTGTCTCAATACGTATCCCTACCTGTCGCTGATAGATAACACATGCAAGGCCCAATGTCCAAATGAAACCGCAATAGTTAATTCTGGAGGAACCTACGTTTGTCAACAATGTACGCTGAGCTCACACTGTAATACATGTCAAGCATCGGATCTCTCGGTCTGTTTGACCTGTTTAACAACTTACCCGTACTTCCATCTCGACGACAAGACATGCTATGCTACCTGTCCTCTGGGCTACTCGAAGGTTGGAACCAACTGCGTTGCCTGTAGTCCGAACTGCAAATATTGCAACGATGGAGATATTAACTACTGCACTGCTTGCCAAGCCTCAACACCCTATTTGAACGTTGTTACACATACATGTGTTTCGTCTTGCGATCCTCCCTACTTCTTAGACTCTGTTGCAAGCCAATGCAAAATTTGCAACACAAATGCACATTGTAGCACTTGTTCAGTCGCAAATACTGACAACTGCTTAACATGCGACCCAGCATTCCCACTATATTTCTCGGGCACAGGATGGTGCTATTCTTCATGTCCTCCCACATCTTACCCTTCTCCGGCGAATAGCACAAGTTGCGATGCATGCAGCTCTTCTTGCTATACTTGTGAAGGAGCGCCGGATAACTGTACGTCTTGTTCTGGAAGCTTGCCCTATCTGTATGGAAATACATGTGTGACTATCTGTCCTACAGGCTATAAAACTGACGCAAAAACAGGGAAAGTATGCGTGCCTGAGGCTTGTGACCCTCAATGTCAACCTGGCTGTGATCCTCCTGCATATGACAGCAGTATTTCTCAGTGCATCTGTGCTGCAGGGTATTCAACAATGCCAGGTGATGATACATGCATAGAATCTTGCCCAACAGGCTATTATTCAAATTCGAGAAGGGTTTGCTCAAAATGTTTCGATGGATGCTTGTCATGTGTCTCAGATACCAATTGTACTCAGTGTTCCGGATCTAAGCTCGTCCTAGAACTCAGTTGTGTAGACTTCTGTCCAACTGAGTATTACATCTATGGTTCAGTCTGTCTAAAAGTGTGCAACCACTATATTTATGAAAGGAGCTGCTTACAAACGTGTCCTGAAGGTATGACTCCCGATAGTTCAAATGTATGCGTTTATGCCACAGCGAAAGTCGGTCCAATCGCTCCTTTCTTCTTAATATTCGGAGTTGTTGCATTAGTCGTACTCTTAAGGTTAGAACGGAAATATAAAGAAAATCTGTTCTTTAGCAATGCAATCGCTTTATTGAGTCTAATCGAATTCTGGGCATGGATTCTTCTGCTTGCACTATACTTTGTGGAAGGTTTCGGTATCGAAGGTGGGCTTGTGGTTGTTGCACTTGTGCTGATTTTGGGACTCAATCGGTTGTTTATGAGGCTCTACAACCGTCGAATCCTTATGAAGGATGATGTCTACACTGCCTGGAGGAAAGAGTTCTTGAAGAAAGTGAGGATAATCGAGTTGATCTCAGGTATCATTTCACTGAGATTCCTTCGTATCGTATTTGGGAGAATGACTAAGAGTAGGATAACACGGGCTCGCTTTGGTCATGAAAAAGAAGCAAAGAAACTTTTCAATAATTTTGCTCTCGCTTCCATGCTGACGGGGAATTTCTTGGTGCTTGTCAGCAATTTCCTCAGCTTCTCTTCAGTGATCAAGAAAAGTCAGCTATTTATGAGTATCATTGAAACTTCGATTCTGAGTGCTTTCATGATATTTTTCACAACATTCAGCTACACCATCTTCGCAAATGATGGTTTCGAGCAAGAGCCGCATGGTGGTGACGCATTGCCAAAAATGGACATCTTTGGGGCTCTGAATCACAGATCTGCTAATGATTCTGTCTCAATCGATATCGAAAAGGGAAAAGATCTCCAACAACAGCTGGTCGTGGACCAGGCTAACCCAAAAAGAAGGAAAAATTTTGTCATTGGTGAGGAAATTGACGAGGAATCAGAGTCAGAAAAAGATGGAAATGCAAGTGGAAAAAAAGACGTCAAGGCAGGCACAGATGTAGAAGCTACAAGCTCTCCTGGTAAAGATGGAACGACCAATGGCCAGCAACTAAATGACTCTACACTCGTTCAAAAAATTGGTCCTGATGGAAAGCTAAATGACTCAAATGTTAATGACTCTCGTGCTATTTTGCTCAATGAATCATTTGCTGAGGGTGACAAGAAAACTTTAGGTGAGTTAATGTTTTTCTGAATTTCTCATATAACCGTTATTTTTCTTATTTAAATTAGAATTTGGCGCAGAAAATATACAAGGCACTCAAAGTCAAAGCGGCAATGGGTTTATGATGGATAGGGGCCCTGACAAAGCACAAGGAATTTCTGTTTATGAGCAAAATCAGAGAAAAGGAGGCAGGAATTATCAGACGTTAAATAAAAATGAAGTAATTAATGTTCGACACAAGGAGAAGCAAGATGACGAGTTCTGCGTGGAAGATTCCGAAAGCGAGCAAAACATTCAGCCAATTGCAACTGCTGGCGAAGAAAATACTGACACTCAAAATGACGGAGATAAAGACTCTCGAACACTCAACAAGAATGAGCTATCTCAAGATCAGTTTGGAAGGAAAAATGATGCTACTTTAAGCAGAGCAGGGGATGCAGACGGTTTATCGAACCGTAATAAACCTGCTGATGGAGACCTTGTTAATTACAGAGGTGATCAGGCCCTTCGGCATTCCATCAGCAGTTACAATTCTGCACAAACAGGAATGGCCAGACCTGAAACTAAGGGTAACAAACAAGGAGGACCTCAATTGGAATCAGTCAATTCTGACTTTATGATTGGATCGGACACGAACTCACAGGCCGGTTTAGAGTCCTCTTCTCGAGGTCAGAGAAGTTCAAAAAATCAAAGGAAAGATGAAAGAGATTCTCCAAATTCCAGGCATGGAACAGCTAGCGCAAGGAATCGTAACAACAAAAATCAAAACAGCAGCAGCCCGTCTAAGAATAAAAGCAACAGTCCATCCAGGAATAAAAGCAACAGTCCATCTGACACTCGCAGCAAGAGTCCACCAAGTAATGGCAAAAGGAATCAGAGATCTCCTGGAAGAGATTCGAAGAATGGCGCTCAGCTTCAGGGAAGGAAAGGGTCTGCGAAAGGTGGTCTTTTCGAAGAACCTACTTCAATCGATTTAGATAGCGACACTTCCAGTGCCAGACAAAGGGTTGATACGAGAAGAAGGAATAATCGAGACACCTCAGAAAACGACGCTAGTTCATACTATCAAAAGGGAATAATGGAGCAAGATGGAGAGGAGGAAGCCGGTGCTGACTATAGCATGTTTCCTTTCAGAAGGCCTCCGGCTCGCAAGCCAAACGTCAATGATTATATGAAAAGCACCAGTCCGAAGCGAAGACTCGAGATAAATAACGACAATCTTGGCGCTAAGAAGCGGAGTAAAACGACGGCAAAATCCTCAATTCCAAAGCCTCGACCCAAAGTTGACAGACCTCCTACAGTAACAGGTAATTTCAATCAAGAGAAATTGAAAGAGGCCTTTTCAAGAGAGGATAATGAAATTACCAGATTGCTCAAAGCAACAATGATTAACACGAATTATAAGCGAGACCTAAATACGAACCAGGTCATTCAGAAGAGTACATATGCTTACGATGAAATGAAAAAGAACCCTAACTCGCTCTCTGAGTATGACAAGCAAAAAACGCAGCTCATCTCTAGAGTTAAAGATATTAAGCAAAATAAATTCCTTCAATATGACCACAGCCTCTATGGGTTTGTCTCGAACAATCAGACAGGAACTGACTTCACGAAAACACCAACAAAGGACGATAAAAATAATCGGTCCATGGAAGACGAGTCTAATATGCAGCAGCATAGAACCCTTGACCACCAAAAATCTCAAGGTGAACAGAGTCTGAGAGCGAACACCATCAAGCAGCTCTACCTCAACTCAGATATGGGTAATAGTAGTTTCGACGATGGTGTCGAAAAGCGAGAGAACAGGTTTACAACCCCAAAAAATGACGCAAACAAAAAGATCATACAAAACCTAGAGTTTTCTAAAGAGTTCAATTTCCTTGAGGATCTATAATCCCATTTATTTTGTTATTTTAAGGTCAAAGCATTAATAGTTTTTGAGATTGCGAGAGAGACATATGACGTTATATAAACCTATATATATATTGGTTGGAATAATGTATTTTCTGTATTTAGCGATAATTTTTGTTAAATATTTCTCCGTGTTTTCTCAACATCCACCGGGATATAAGGAGCCATTTCACTCTTAAAATGCGGCGATTGAATGCATTGGTAGAGGTACCTTGTTTGAACATATCAACTGAAAATAGTAATCGGTTTTAATGCCCAGAATAAATAATTCTCTTTTTTCTATATCCAACAAAAGATCTTGTTAGATTGTTAGATGGCTTGCTTCTACTTACATCAGAAAATTGTCCATGTTCGCCGCACCCCGAAAGAAGAATACTTTCAATTAGTCGATTACTTAGGTCTAAACTAAAACAGCTGATGGTTGTATAATAGAAATCCAGACAGATCCAATTAAATATCACAATTTTCTTCGAAATATGGTTCATTTTGATTTACATTTTGTTGATTCACGATAGATATGGAAGTGCCCAAAGCAAATTATCTCAAAGCCAGCTGTTAGAAAACTGCTTCGAGCTGCGAATTTCTAATAATCAAACTTGGTTTTCTTGAAAAGCAAACATACGAGGAAATGGCATCTACTAGTGGTTCACTAATTAATTCGCTATGCAAATCGATGAATTGCCATTCTTAAAATTTTTCACTTTGGATTTGAAGAATCGAATCTGGATTTTGAATTTATTTTGTAATTATTTTGGTAAATTGTATTTAAATCGAATTAGCAAGAGAGGGCACCATTATGCAATTCGAATTTGCATCGAAAACGGAGGTGGAGAGAAGATTATGGAAGAGAGCGATTGATGATGATATTTTTCCGGAGTTTGCTATTTTTAACTTACTCCGGCTCATGATTTTAACATGAGAGGAAGAAATTCCTAAAAATTCTCCTTCATTCCTCTTTTTTCCTTTCATTTCTCATAATCTAAAGGCGAAAGATTATGATTATTGTGTTCCGGTAACTCTCACCTCCGTTTTCCAAATCATTCAAAAAAATGGTTTTTCAAAATTTGAAATGCAGACCTTCTTTTTTTCCGAATGTTTTCGGTAAATGAAAATTCATAAAAACGTAGTCAAAAAGAAATTTACTGGTAATTGGACTTGCATTATGTTTTTATGGGAGAAATTTATGTACTGGTATATCATGGCTTCTGGTAGTACTATCTATCACAGAGATCAGTAACAACACGTGATAAATTGGTGTTTTGAAAATATTCAACATTTGTAAGTTTTCAGAACGGTAAATAGTTAAATGAAAATGTGTGCAGAAAGCAAAAACATGGTAAAAGAGTAATAAGTTGGCTCATAACTTAATTTGAATGATTGATGCGACATAGGTTTTTTCACTTATTTAAATAGAGAGAAACCAAAACCATTTTTTTATCAAAACTGATTGTTTGAGTCTAAATACTGCCTCAATTTTGGCAGTGCACAATCATTACACTATTAACGAATAATTAGTGAGATAGTTGAACCAGAGACTAGAAAAGAATAGTAAAACCAAAAACATCATGAAAGTATTTGAATTCAAAATTCAGAAAGCATTAGTTGTCATGCAATGAGAAAGGAAGCTATGTACTCTTAGAACCTGGGCCCATAGGATATCTTCTCAGAGACTCACGAAGGCTGCTAGCCTAAAAGACTGTCAGATACAATTAGCCAGTATCCCTAAACTCAACTGACTTTCATTTACTATTGCAAACTAATTCAGCTACTCAATTGAATTGCAACCTCTTAGCATATGTAGTAAGGCCTACTTAAATTAGTAGAAGCAATTAAATTATTGTTCTATCGACAAAATATCCGTGAATATCACTTCTCATCATCCAACTAAATCTCAGCAATAATTTACCCATCTCGTTTCTCTCCTCTCTAACAAAGTTTTTTTTTCATCATCAAATTTTTGGTGAGACAAGTAAACATTTCTCATCAAAAAATATGGATCAATCAGTATCATATATACAATTCTATCAGCCTTAATATCTCAAATTTTCTATTTGGTGCGGCTTCTCAAAATGAAAAAAACTGAAATAATGTTACGACTGCCCTTTGCGAATTCTTCCAAGGAAAAAATCTATCTCAGAGACGAGCCTTGTTGCCAATTCACCAAGCTACAGTTGAAATGAGAATCATAATTAGAGTCATTATTTTGATCTTTATTTATTTACCTCTTGTTTATCTTTTTCAGAAATCTTTTTGAGGCGTTGATTTTTCCCTATTTTTTCGAATTCTTCGATAAGTTTATCGTACTTTTTAATTCTCTCCTCTCGTGCTAAGTCGACCATTTGCATAACATTAGCCGTCTTGATTTGTACAATTTCCTAATTTAAGCAAATAAATCCATTAGCAACCTGCTATATCTAACAAAACATTTTACATCATGGAATTGCTTTAGCATTTTCGATACAAACTGAATTCCCACCTTAATATGAACCTATGAAATAATGATTTGTTACAACACTGTGAGATGGAAGAATTTTATCATACCTGGAACTTGCTTTCAATCAAAATCGCGGATTTTTGGAGGAAAATACAACTGGCATCAACATTCAGGTGAGTTGGTTTTGTAGTTTGCACACTCATGTTAAGAACGTCCATGATCAAAGTTGCATCGTTCAGCCTTCGCAAAGCAAAGTATATTAGAACAAAAGATAGTTTTTTATTTCCTTACATGCTTATTGCATTCAGAGCAGAACGAACATTTCCAGAGTTCCACCAATGGAGGATTGGTTTAATATGGTTGAGTCTCTGAGTCATTACACCCTTGAATTTGTTGTGATCTTTCATCATCTTCAAGAATTTTAGTTGAGAATCTGAATTCTCAAGATAATAATACTACCTCTCCAATCATATCGAATTCATAAAACTTGTCTCTGTCTCCAGCTCCTTTCAGAAAAGTACTAAAACCAGGACCATCTGCGTCCATTCCTCCCACTTGATAGATGGAAGTTTTGTCTGAGATGTCAACCGATGGTTCTTGAAGCATCTTATTTTGGACCTGATAGTCATTTGGAACTTGGAATTCGCCACCTTTTTGCCCGCTGCTTAAGTCTTTGGAATCTAAGCATATTATTATAGGTTAGTCCGTGGTGTTGATGGCCGTTTTATACCGATCTTTTTCAGAATAACTCGACCCTTTGGTGAGGGCTCTTCAAGCATTCTATCATCGTTGTAGTTTTGACTGCCCATGTTCTTTGTAGGAGGCTTGAAATCATTTTGATACTCGAGATTAGTGGTAATTATCTTCTCTTCTAGTGATTTTCTCGCTCCATAGTTAGAATAACCCTGATTGCTATTTCCAGGACCTTTATTGTAATCTGGATTTATTTGTTTATTGCTCGACGCTGTGGAGATTTCATCCATCGTGTCTGGCTTCTTCTTATTCACTTCAGAATGGGATCTCACGACACGGATCTCTTCTTGGGTAGGATCCAATCTCATATGCTTGAATTTGGTGCCGTATACGCTGAAAGTGCCCGCGTTTATGGTCACTCCCAGCAACATTTCATTCTTATCTCCTTCGTTCCCTTGGATTCCAAGATCTTGCACCCCTCTCCAATTAGTCTCGACATTGTCCACAAGTTGCATAGAGTTTTCTTCTAAGTACCAGACCTAACATGAAAGAAATAATGGAGTTAAAATAGACGAAAGATAATATTTCAAAATTTGGTACTTTCAAGCTTTCATGTGCAGCTGAAAACAAGACTTTTCCTTCGAAATTGAACTGCAAGGCTTGAATGCCAGTGGCTTCCGGCTTGGTGCTCTCAATCTAAATTAATGTTATGATTGATAACGAGAGGAAACGTGTATAGTATCCTTACCAATCCAAACTTATCAAGGTCCCAGTATTTAATGGTTCTATCAGCAGAACCAGTTGCCAGAGTGAGATCATAAGGATTGAATTTGACGCAAGTAACTGGTTGCTCATGTAAATTAAACATTTGTAGCACTTTCCCGGAAGAGATATCCCAAATTTTTACGAGAGAATCCTGAGACCCACTCGCAAACCACTTTCCATCTGGACTAACTTGCAAGCAGTTGACTTGCATGCTGTGTCCTTTGAAAGTAGATACACAGCTTCTCTGTCTTAGATCCCACAGTTTGATGCTGGTATCGTATGATCCACTGAGAATGAGATGTTTTTGTTCGACCATTGGAAAATTTGAAATGCAAGTTACAGCGATTGTGTGACCTTTGAGAGTGCTGGCTTCTACAATTCATTGATAAAGTCAGAAGATTCTTCGTAAGATAGAAGAGAACTTACGTTTTTGACTGTTTATATCCCAGACATTAATTGATCCTCGACTTGATCCAGAATAGATCTCATCTTCTTGAATTCCAAAACAAACCGCAGACACTTCACTTACAACATTCTGGGCTGTTGTTTGGTTATTTAAAACCTATTACCGTTGAGGAGAAAAGCTCTAAGACTTAATTTACAGCAATTGGTTGTGATTTATTGAGTCTCCAGATTGATACATAATTTTTATCGTCTCCACTGGCCATTATTGTGCAAGAGGTTCCTCCGAATCTAGCACAAAGGGGCTTGGCTCCATTGCCAGTAACGAAGTCCTCTAAAAGAAGGTTTCAGAATAACCAAATAGAAGGTAATTGGTACGTATTTTAGTGTTTCTTTTCTTCATCTCTGTGCTTCTACAATTTGAATTTATTTGAAATTATCCAAGTTCTCTTAATTTAATGAAATCACGTTTGGCTTGACTATGAGAAGCTGATCGGGTATGACGATATTTGACGATAAAGAAATTATCTACATTTTTTATACCCTAGGAATATTCTTGCGGTTAACAATGAATTGCATAGCGTTTGCTTTTTAAATGGAACAAAGGTGATGTGATCAAACTTATTTGCATACTTAAATGGCAGGCACTTGTCATTAGATTGATTCGCATCCATATTCCAAATCCTGCCTCCATGATTTCAAAATCCCTTAGAAAAGCGAACTGTTTTTCAGTTTCAGAATTTCCGATATTTCGAGATCGTTGAATAGTTACAACAGAATATTAAAAAGTTTTGAAACTAGGCTAATAAATTGAACTCGCGTAAATCAAGAGATGGACCACAAAATGCACGAGAACTGCACAGTTCTTCCAATAAAAACCTATGATTTTCAAGTCGACTTTCGTTTAGAAGATGATGATGAAGACGAAGAGCCATTACCTATCATTCAATCCCCAAATAAAAATCCTTTAACAAAGCCTCGTCCGCAAAGCGCTTCATTTGGAAAGCCTCCCTCGAAACCTTCAAAAAAGCATGACGATGATGAAGGAAATACTGGAATAAATTTAGTTATAGTTGGAACAAATAAACCTATTGAGAGAGAAGCTGTTGATCTCTATAATCAAAAGGCATCGCAACCCTCATACGACTCGATGTTTCGATTCTCGGGAAAAATACAAACTAAATCTGCAGCTACAAATCCAAATTTGAAGAAAGCCCTCGATAAAAAGAAACTACTTGGAGAGAAATCCGCATCGGTACTCAAAGGCTCGCAAATATTTAACAAACCGCAAACCCAAGATGAAACAGAAGGAGGAGATGACCTTGAAGATGATAATGATGATGGTGACCTTGGAGGAGTGGTAAATCAGCACCATGATGAAGAGGAGAATCAGTTTTTTCAACAAGAAGATGTTCAAGGAGGAGATCAGGCTCTTCCAACCCAGAGCATCCTAATCCATAATGCACTTCCTGGGAAGAAAATAGTGAAAAAAGAGACGAAACCGGATAAAAATAAGCAGACGAAACAAGCATCAGTCTTTGCAAAGTCTGGAAGCGAGCTTAATGTCAAAATAGATAGAAGTATCCCCTCAAAGCAGACGAGACCTTCCACGGCAAAGAAGGAGGCAGGTGCTAAGGCAATGAATGTCTTGAATGCAGTTAAACTTATGAAGAGTCTCACTGCAAAAACTTACTTAGGTGGTGGTAGTGGAGGGGAAAGCGCTGTATGGAATACATCAGAAAAGAACTTTAATTCTGGTGTTGGCTTTTCTATTGAGGAAATTGAGAGCAGAGACCAGAGTGTAAACCCTACTCTGAGCAACCCACTAAAGAGACCAAATAGTGCTGGTGCAGCCATGATGAAATTTAAGGGTTTCAAGAGTGTCAACGATTTTTTGAAAAAGAAAACAATAGAAACACAAACGCAAACTCTTAATAGTAAATGTCGCATTTATTCATTACGAAAATATATCACCTAAACTTTTTGAAGATGGTACAAAAAATGAGCTCGGAGGAGGGCGAGATGAAGAAGATTATGAAACCACTGAAGAGCAGCAAACTAAAATATTTCAAACGAATGTTAATTTAAAAGCAAATGCATCCAGCAATGCAAAGAATCAAAGTAACAAATATCAGAAACAAGAAGAAGAAGTTGTGTTCGATGATGAAGAAGAACAAAGCTATAGCAAAAAACAAGAAGAGATTCAAAAAACCTTTGAAAAACCTTCATATACATCCAAAATGGCCATGGTGATACTTTCTATCCCTCCAACCCAATTCTGATCAATTTTCCAGATGCTGAGCGACCTTCAAAGTAAAGTTTTTTCAGGAAATGACGCGCAATTCTCTCCTGTCCAGAAGACGAATACTCGCACAAAAGCACAAGCAGAAATTGAGGACAAGCAACCTCAAAATGGTACGAAAAAAGGAGCTCCTACCAATCCTTGGACACAGCCTAAAGAGGAGCAATACAAAGTTGAAAAAGATGTTCTTGCTGGTCTTAAAGAAGAGAAAAAGAAATATGGTGGGAAGAAGATTGAAGGGATGGAAATACAGCAGCTGCTGCAAACTCTTGCTCCTGAATATAAAGAGATGCATAAACAATCCGTATCTTGGATATTTGGGTTCGTAAATTGAACTATTCTATTTTTTAGGTGACAGAAAATATTGCCAAATACTTGAGAGATGCCGATGTACGTCGAAAAAACATCGTTGAGAAAGAGGCAAGGCCATTTAAGCAGCAATTTGCACAGGAAGAACAGTAAGTCAGATTATGGAAGCCCAAATAAATATTTCCGTTTAGGAATGATGAGGCAGAGGTCTCTTTTGAGGAGGTTGAAGATAAAAATGCATCCAAGGGGAGGCATAATCCCCAAGAGGTGAAAATCGAAAAAATTAACACAAACATTCGTGAATCAGTTTCGACATTGAAATCAATCATTCAAGATTCTAAAAGATACTCAAGTACTTCCTTATCTTTGTGATTGTTATAAAACTGTAAATTATAACTAACAGAAATCGAGAAACAAATCCTTTCTGGCCAAAACGTACTCGGAAGGAGTAAAATCCCACCAGTGATCTCAGAAATTTCGAATAAAACAGATTCTCCAGGAAGCAAATTGAAGCTTCGAGATGATGATCTTCCCAAAGATGATTACCGCCATCCGTGGATGCAGGAAAAGGAGTATGAAATGGAAGATGAAGAACAAGAAGAATTTGAAAAGCATCCGTTGGGCTCCAGATATTATTGAGATGAATCTACATATTCTTCGCTTTGATTAAATTGATTTATTCTCACTATCTGATTTGAAAGAAATGTTTCATACTATCTCATTAAATTCATTACAATGTTTCTTATTATATTGTCTAAGCAAGCCACCAGGCCCATTTTAGCTGAAATTGTGACTTATTGGAATATTATTTATTATTCTGATGGAAGGATGAACATTTTTTTCCCAGGAAAGATGAAAGAGGCTAAAATATTTTAAGATATCGAATATGCCACCTGCTTTATGTTGCTTATCAGCTTGCAAAAAGAAATAAGGACTCAGTTATTTAAATCTAGGGTAACAATAGAAAAATATTTCAGTTGTTTTTTGTTTTTTTTTCAATGTACGAAAGTATTAATATATCTCGACCACTTTAACCCAGAAAATTAGGATTGTCTAATTTACCTCTAAAATATATGATGAGTTCATGACCTCAATCGAAGTGATGGAAACTAACAACCGATTTTATGTTTATATATGCTAGTAATAATCAAAACCAACTGAGAGTCATTATTTTCATAGAAAAAATCTAAGATATTTGCTAACGATAAAGTAAATTTTTTATTTTTCAAATTGGCTACTTCTTTCCTGTGGATGCAAAATTTACGAAGAGCTGTCAACAAAAGCTTCAAAGAACTTCTCCCTAAATATGAGGCTTTCTTCTTTGACTGTGATGGCGTTTTCGTAAGAACAAAATGATTATTTTTTCCTAATAAGAAAATATAGTGGGAAGAAAGCAAGTCGATTCCTTATGCTGATGAGGCTTTAAAGCAATTACACCAGCTTAACAAAAAAATCTTTGTCGTCACAAATTCTTCAGCAAATACAAGAAAATCGATCCAACAAAAGTTCAAAAAGCTCTTCAATTTCAATCTGGATTTAGAGAATGTATTTCTCCAGACCATTCAGATCTTGCAATCATGAAAATTCTAACGGTTAGATATATGTGGCATCTTATCTCACTGCACTCTATATCAAGAGCACATACCCTAATTGCAGGAAGATCTATGTAATTGGTGGTCATGGACTAAACCAAGAAATTAATGATCTTGGTCTGAAAACACTTTGGAGCAAAGAGCACGACGACCTGAAGATGAACCAAAGCCTATTTCATAATTTTGAGACAGAAGATGATATTGATGTCGTGGTAATTGATTTATTTTTTTCCTTTAAAAAAGTTTGCAATTTTGACAGGCAGTTGGCTTTGATCCAACTATTAACTTATATAAATATAGCTATGCTTCAGTGTGCATACAAAAAGGAGCTGAATTTGTTGCAGCGAATG
>ENA-UOTX01000378-UOTX01000378.1-compost-metagenome-genome-assembly--contig:-NODE-378-length-48590-cov-25.335931_pt1 | contig 48590 bp, 32 predicted proteins | sample MGYA00238143_ERZ746982 | MGnify/ENA primary metagenome ERZ746982 (study PRJEB28758, sample SAMN06268862) | compost metagenome | isolation source: single cell | place: USA: California, Emeryville, Joint... | reverse complement strand
TCTCTGCAAGGAGTACCTGGGCAAAACCCAGCTAAACCCATCATCCAGCAACAAGGAAGAGGTATCAGCAATGCGCAGCAGCGAGTTTTCTTAGCCCTGTCGTTCAATTCTGCTACAATATCTACTCTGGTTATTCCTTTATACCCGCATTTCTTGCATATGAAAGGAGTGCTTGTAGGTACAAAACGCAGAGGAACTGGAACTGTATTCGGTAACTGCTGGATTGCGTGCGTCCTCTCACTTGCCTGTCTTCCACCAATACTACTCTCAAGCATTCGGATATTGTTCAAACGAGTCACGATTGCAGATGGGTCTAATTAGAAGCTCTGCTGTCCCGGCATCACCTGGTTTCCAGCCATTTGGCTGCCATAAGGATATTGCGGGTTGAGCCCTGGCTGGAATTGTGAGTAGTCCATTTTTTGTTGGAGTTAACTTAATTTTGTTATACATAATCATGAAACGTCATCCATATTCGTAAGTTCTAGTTGGAAGCGACAAGTTGTAAAATCTGAAATTGGCACAAATTATTTAAATTTTTCATGGCACATGAAGCTTGTGCTAGTCAAGGTGACTTATGACTATGCAGCTTTGAGGGTATATAACTCTTTTCAAGATCATCGCTTTGTCAAATTGACTTCGCAAGAGATTCTTTTTGAAACTGGGAAGGAAATACTCGCAAATTGGTCATACCGCTATAACTTTGAAACACAACTTAGAAGTGATAATGCTAGGCAATAGGGTCAAATTAGCTATCTCTCCTTGCAAAGAACCTTATGTAGTTTGATCTCGTTGAAAGATGCAAGTTAAACTATTAGCGTAACAAATATTTTTTTAGATTGATCGATTTAGCTCGGATATTTTTCCGACGTGATTTAGTTCATACCCTTATTACCAATATATGTGGAAGCCAATCCAGTAGTTTCTAAATAATATCTAGGTCCACAGGCGTCTCATCCATTTGCATTTGATTTGGAAACAGCCCGTGGATAGGAAGGTGGCTAGGCATTAGATTAACAATTCTGAGTTCACTCATGCGGGAATTACCTTGACATATAGTACCGCTGAGAAAATCTCCATTTGGGCTGGCGGTACAACCTTCATAACTGCTCGAAATACACCTGCCGCAACTAAAGCCACAAGCTGACAGAAATTAGGTGTTTCAGATAATTGGAATTTCATTCTTACCCAGACATTCTCCTAGATAATAGAAGGCATCATAAGGGTATGTGACACAATCTGTTGGGTTTGGTCCCACTCATGTACTGCATGAACTATGACAGGCTAGAATCGCATTAGTTGAAAGAAATTACGAGCGAATTGTCCTTGGTACAGCACCTCTGGCGGACTACAACTTGTATAGTCATCAATATTGGGCCCAGAACACGTGTTGCAGGTCGAGTGGCACCCTGAAGGCAACCCCCAATTTTTAGCAAACGGCTATTTTTATGTCTTTACCAGCGCACGTTTGCAACAATAGTGTGCAGATGATGATGACACTGAGCGAAGGGTAGTTAAGAGTCACTGTGGGCATGAGATTCTTGCATATATTTAACTTTTTTTCTTGGAAAAGAGAGGTACTTTATTGGATTTATTTGAAATTTAAAGAGATCGGGATCTATTAAACTTTATTGGCTGATGTTGGTTTCATACTTAAAAAAGTTATGTGATTATTTTATTTTTTTTGTTTCAGAGGAAAGTTTACTAAGCGGATGAATCGGACGGCTCTATTCCAACTATGTAAAGCATTTTCTTTCTTCGGGAACGACCTGATCCACCAAGAGAGGCAATTTATTGTTTTATAGGATACACAGAGAAGTATAAGGGGTTGATAAAGTTGAAACCTTATTTTATTTTAAGCAATTCGCTCATTAAAGTACAGAACCTATTGCTATAATGGTAACCTCATTATGTTTTCAGAGGCTTTCCCATTCGGTGCCGAAACCTGTATCGAGGCAATTATGTATCAATGAAACGCACACTTAATTCTCTATTTATTTCAAAATTTGGGTATATTTTAGAAATAAATTCCTCTTTCTCGCAGCATGATAGGAGTTTTCTGTTTCGCTTGTTTCACAGTATATAACGAGAGTATTCTTGAGCATAAAGTAGATACGTTTTTAACAAATCACTTTATGGCATAATATCTATTTTAAGCTGTTTTGAGTTTCTGATTTAGAAGAAAGGTTGAATCGTTTGACCGAGATTAGCGCATTGATAGCCATCGTGCTTTGTGCCTAAAATCTACGTATAAACAATATATTCGATAGAAAGAAGTAAGTTAACTGCGGATATGATATTGTTTCAGCTAAAATATCTTTCTTGAGGCCAATATCGCGAAAATGAGTGTATTACATCACTTAGAAGAACGCTGAATTGCGATTTTCAGCACCAATGTTGACTCAGAACTTCTCGGTGAACTCAAATATGCAAGTGCCAAGAAAGTGTAAACCACTTTATAATAATAGTCTCTTGAACTTCATTTTGAGCTTACTTATGCGAATTTATTTGGAAAACAAAGAATTTCAGAATTATCGTCCTTGAGTGACTAATGGAGGACTAAACTCACTAATCATCCACTTGTAATTATGATTAGTCTGTAAGCAACACTAGACTTGGCAAGAATTATGCAGCTTTTCAAAAGATAGTTCAGGTAAGTAATTCTCGCAAGATAGCGTAACGCCTAGCTCCAATGGAGTCATTCCATTAAGAACCCTTCATCATCGAGTCTCAATGCTTAGCTATGTTCCAAAGCTGACTTTCTGAAAATAATTTTTCTAAAAGTATACGCTAAGAAAGACATATAAGCAAGTAGAGGTTGAAATTTTAGTGATGAAACTCGTATTCTAAGCTCTATTCCCATCTTGCAATAAGACACTTTTAACAAACCAATCCATTAACAATTTTTGATTTGCAAGGTTCAAGACACGTTTCTAACTTACTAGCTCAAGATCATAGCGAGGATGTGATAAAAATAATAAAGGAATAATTAACTAATTAACATCGCTGCTGATTGATTAACAAGATGGAAGAGGATACTCCAATGATAAAACTCAAGGTTGTAATGGCTGGTGGTATGGGAGTCGGAAAAGCTGTTTAGTGGGAGCTTATTCTGCATTGAGAACTGATCGAACTATATCTTTCGATAAGATCTTGAAAGAAGCTCATTCTAAAATTGGTAATTCCTGTCTCCTTTTCTCTAAACTCACAATTACCTTGAGATTGTTTTTTTGGTGTTAAGTTTTCTCTGGATGGGAAAATTGTAAAAATAATGATACCTGATATTGCTGGACATTCATTTTATCTCGGGGTGGATAAGGCGCTGATCTGCTTTGATCTCACAAAAAAATTGGAAAAAGTTGAGTTAGAGTCCTGGAGAAGAAAGGTTGTGGAATACGCCGGTTCGAAGTGTCGTATTGTGCTCATTGGGATGAAGTCTGACTTAGAAGTGCTTCCTGAAACAAGAGAAAGTCTCGAGAAGTATGCGAAATCGGTGGGAGTGCCATATCTTGAAACAAGCGCAAAGACTGGAGCTAATGTAGAAGAGGCTTTTCAAACGATGGCGGATGAAATTATCGCAGAGAGGGAAGCTAAAAGGGAAGAGGAAAGAAAGGAGCTGGAAAAGAAAATCGCCGATGAAATGGGTGATTCCTGTTTGGAAAAAATGATAATGAGAAAAAGAGATGCTTAAACATGTAGACAGAGTCAGTTATTAATAATATAATTGCTAAACATCTCAATTAAAGTGTCAATTGCTGTCTAGAGTTTTACCTTATCAAATTCTTAAAAATTAGGAAATGATAATAGGATTATTTAATGAAATTCAGTGTTAAAGAGTGGAAGAGATGGTGTAGTAAATGTAAGAAATATTATTTATTAAGGGCTGTGGTATCTTTCTAGAGAAAAATAAAAGCGGAAGTCCCTATATCGCTGCAGTGAGTATTCGCTTTAGATGAGACCTTTGCAGTTTGGATTGGTGAGTATACCAAAATAAAATTCGAGTCCTCGCAGCGTACTTTCTATCTAACCCTTAACGTCTAGAAACTCTTTTCTATGGGACTCATTTTCCTCCTCATTCAAATCGGACACAACTAGAGTAGAAGTCGAGACACTCATGACAGGATTCAATCTTTTGTGAAAAATATACTTTCTGAACTCAATTTGGCAAAACTAAGACCTTTTTTTCAGCACTAATAATCAAAATCTCCAAAATGCTAATGGCCGGCGAGGCTCCTTTCTCTCAAGTAGCAAGAGCTTAAATGACTGTTTTATTACAACAAACGGTGATACAAGATTAACAAATCAATCCATTAAAATTTTGAAGATGCAAGTTTCAAGGCTCATTCTACCTTAATTTAATAGCTCAGGAGCATACCGAGGATGTGATAAATTTTTTACTAAGGAATAATTAACTAATTAACCCTGCCGACAATTTTTTAACAATATGGAAGAGGATACTCCAACGATAAAACTCAAGATTACTGTAGTTGGTGGTCCAGGAGTCGGAAAGAGCTGTTTAGTGGGAGCTTATTCTGCATTGAGAACCGATCGAACTAAATCTTTCGATCAGATCTCGAAAGAAACTCAATCTACAATTGGTAAATTTCTGTAGAATACCTCCATACTAACGGTTAACTTGAGGTTGCGATTTTGTTGGGATTAAATTACCTCTTGATGGAAAAATTGTAAGAATGAATGTGTGGGATACTGCTGGACAGGAAAAATACCAGACAATCAATAAAAACCTGTATCTCGGAGCGAGGGGAGCAATGATCTGCTTCGATCTCACAGCAAAGTTGGAAAAGGATGAATTAGAGTTTTGGAGAAGAAAAGTCGCGGAGTACGCGGGTTCGAAATGCCGTATTATGCTTATCGGCACGAAGTCTGACTCAGAAGTGCTTCCTGAAACAAGAGAGAGCCTAGAGAAGTATGCGAAATCGGTTGATGTGCCATACTTCGAAACCAGCGCAAAGACTGGGATAAATGTAGAAGAGGCGTTTAAAACGATGGCGGATGAAATTATCACAAAGGATGCTGAAGACAAGAGGCTGAAAGAGGCTGCGATGACGGAAGCAGAAAGAGAAGAAGAAAGAAAGAGGATAGCCGAAGAAAGGAGGGAATTCTATGATATTTCCTTGCCAAAGAATGATAAGGTGAAAAATGAGAAATGCGTATAATTAAGCTGGCAGAATCAGTTAATATAATATTTGCTAGCATAAGGTTTCTTCACATTAATTAACTTTTATCAAATGCTCTTAAAAAAGTGGCATATCACTCTGTGGTTGCTCATTGTGTAGTTTCCTTCTGAAATTCGAAAAATTAGAAAGAGAATTGAATGATGTAATGGATGTCTGAGACCGGATGCGGGGTGATATGAAATTAAACAGAGGGAGAATAATTTTTTGGCTACCAGAAATTTCTTTCGGGAAATCATTCAATTTGATTGAGGCCTTGAACTTTGGAATCATGAATATACCAAGGTAATTTTAGAGAGAGCCTTTTTATTAGGCTTCGATAAAAAAATACTCTGGGAACAGAATTTTGTTATCATTACTCAAAAAATAAAATTCGAGTTTATGTAGAATTCATTCGTTTTATCCATTACGATAAATGCTCTTTTCTCTCGACTTATCCTCCTCCTCGCACTTTCAAACTCAGTCAACAACTAACATAGATGTCGATACCATCACTCTATTTCATATTATTATCTAAAATTAATTCGACACAACTCTGTCCTTTTAACGTTTGCAACCCCAATAACCAAGCTTCTAAAGACTCTCAAAGCAACGAAGTTCCTCTTTACATTCTTTACATGAAGACTGAATTCAAATGAGTTTTACTAGAAATAGCGAATAGAGCTTAGGAATGATTTACAAACATATGTCTCTTCGACTCATACTCGATTATGCTCATTAAATATCACCTTATTAGAGCAAATTTTCTTTACACGCGCTATTTCCGTACAAAAAAGTATGTGTATAAGTAACAAACTTCAAAACTTCAGTATCTTGCAATTAAAGATTTAAACTACTTCTCCTCAGTCCAAATCTCCCTCCTACAGCCCGTCAAGCCCGACTTTTTCATTTATATGCGTCGATAAATCCCCTAGAGTAAACGAATCCATACTCTCGATCCAAACGGGATAAACTTGACATTTTTTTCTTTGCATGATAATATCTTTTGATTTCTCGACTTCATTTTTCAAATAATCCGTCAGTTTTACAAATAAGTTTAACCACTCCTCTTCTTTCATTTTCTGGGGAATAGCAACGTTATCCCGAAGGACGACCCGAAAATGCACTCGCACTGAATCAAAGAAATCCTTATATATGTACGTCTTGTTCAGTTTCAAATTATAACTTGAGAACCATAATCGGACCTGGCCCTTGAGATCATTGTTCCTCTTCCGCAATTGTCTCCATTTCTTAAAGAAGTTTGATAATTTCTTTGCGTTTTGACGGTCAATCGGCTTATCGGTGGTAGCTTTTCTCTTCTTTTTCCGCTTAGATTTCGTCGTTGTTGCTCTTTTAGATATTTTCTTCGAAGGCCCGAGGAGCTTATTCGATGTCTCTAATATCTCTGCTCTTTGAGTCTGAAGCTGACTCTCATCCTCTCTATCGTAGCCTTTAATATAATCTCTGTCAAAGTAGTCTCTGGAGGTTTCGGTTCCAATGTAATCCTTTCGAGGATCCATGTCATTCAGATGCTCTTTCATTGGGTTGAACCCCGTATAGCCCTTCGTGAATTCTTGGTAATAATCTGGTAGCTCATCCTCAGGGAAATCAATGCAGTCTAAGAAGCTGGTGTACATTTTGGTGTTCAGTTGTGTGAAAAAAAGAAGCGAATACTAAATTTTTTTTTTCTAAGTTAGAATTGCTGAAAATTGGTGCGCTAAGGTTTGAAAAGGCAGCTATAATTGGAGGCCTCTGGAAGCTTTTGCTTCGTTAGATTAAAAATTCTTAAGTGGTTGGATTGCTGTGAGAAAAAAAAGTGCTCACGCCTCTCAAATCATCAAGGAAATCCCAGGTTTCGGTTGTGACCATCGTTAACTGCATGGGAACTGCTCGAGAGGTTTTCGAAATGACAGATAATATGTTTGAGATAATGTGATGGAATTGATTCCAATCTGTTCTAATTGTGAAGAAATGAGACCTTTTCAGAGGAAGCGGCCAAGGATAGGGCTAAATTATCTGTTAGAGGCGATAGCAACGCCTGGAAGGTAGCAGCTCAGTAACTTATTTTCCATAAAACTTAGAGTAATTGATGGCGGCAAAAGAGGCGGCTAGAGCAAAATTTCTCTGAAAACATAATCAAAGAAAATTTATTTGAGCTAAAAGAATAAGAGAATGGACCTTTGGTACTGCAGACACTTTGGTCTGTGATGTCTGAGTGATAGATGACGAAGGAAAAATGAGCCTCCTTTAATTTTATATTGAACAGAATATTAGATATCCGAAATTCATATTTGAATTCAAGATAAGAATAGAAGTGTATTAACATTGGAAGAACAAATTACAGTTAGAGTGGCTTTTATTAGCTATCAAAAGGATATGATTTGATGTATCGCCTGTGATATTTCCATTTTGATACATAAATCCATTTTATCATAGTCACTATAAAATCTTGAGGAACTTACCTTCAAGCAAAGTGATACATCAAATAATCAATCGCCGTGCAGGAGGAAGAACTAACCAGCCTCTTTTGGAAGTCATATCTCAATATGAATGCACATATCTGTGAAGAGAACATTCGATTTGAAAAGTAGGATCAGGAGTACGGTCTATATGGTATCGGACTTGAGAGCTGAAGTGACCAGTTGGAGGAACGTGCTTTGAGGGATTCGTTTCATGGGATTCATCCACTTTTTTTTCTCGCAGAAAAGATTCAAAATGAACGCTCCTAAGGGGATCACCAGGATATCAAATGTTTCGAATAACCTCCTCTGACGACTTTTACTAACAGGTTATTGGCTTATTGAAGGCTGGCTTCAAGCGACTGAAGCCATTTTCTTAATTTTTCGATATTGTGTGTAGTATTATGTTAATGCAGTTAGCACATGCCTTTCACAGGTTTTTCTGAGGTCACTTACCCCGGAACGAAGAACCGGAGATAAACGGTGTGGGATTGTGAATCAAGAGGAGACATGATAATTTAAAGTAAATAGGAAAAAGAAATTCGCTCTCTATCTGAAAAGAGATGCTCTGGTTAGCTGGAATTCTATTGAGGGTTTCCGAGCGTCCCAGGGAAAATTTTGGTTTCAGCAAGCATCACATCCTGCAGAAAATCCACTGGATCATTCCTCGATAAGCAGTAAATTTAGGCTTTTAATTTAGGTTCCGATAGGTTCTTAATATTTAAACCAATCTTCCTTGAATTCAAGCAATAATAAAACTAAAACAGAAATTCCAGATCTAATTTGGAACAAAAAGAAAAGTTACAGTCAATTGGTGTTTTTCAACCCGAAAAGCGACATAGAATCTTATTTATTATGAGATTCTCCATTATTGGGTTCCTTCCAGAGTAGCTCCTCGACTTCTGCTCCCAAAAGATTTGAAATCCGAATGAAGTGCAAATGTGATAATGAACTTCGAGACCTTGGATAAGACACCTAAGATTTCAGAGCTTCATTTAAGGATGCTCAGAATGATACTAATAAAAATTAATGAAAGCGAATAGCATATGTACTATCATTATGCAATAGGTGCTAATGAAATGAATGATACTTTTCATTATTGAGGGGAGGGTTCTCATCCTCACAGAAAGATGGTACTCATCAACTGGGTACTCATTTGGTTTCCCATCCAGACCCTATGATTTTTGATGAATCAGAAAATTGATATCGTTAATTTAATCTGCTATTTGAACCTTAGCAAAGCAGAATTTGAGTAGAAATTCATAAGCCAAACGGCACCAATTATCGAAAACCAACTTCCCTTAAAGCGATTTTTAATTATCAGCAAATGAGAGAGCAAACTCAATATCTCACTTATTGAGTGGCATCAAACTCCTTTTCACAACCAATCTTTTCCATTACTACTGCCCTCTGATTTGCACTACCTCGTATTCTTAATTGTATAAAGACACGGACTAATTACGAGCCGCATTAATATCTCTTATCCAGAATTTGTGAGATCCTCTCAAGTACTCAGCAAAAACGCTGTGCTCTTGCTATGGAGATCGTGGGCATCCCTAAATTATGTTTTTTATACCGTAAAGTTTCCAACCCTGAAAGACAGGAAGAATTAACTCCTGACTTGGATTTCTCTGTTATCAGGCATGAATGATTTTCGCAATTACAGGGTATTCTCTCTTTTTGTATTTCTATTTTGATTGGCTATATCAAAAGCTCATTACTACATTGATAGCAATTCTGTGATTTATGCTATATTTGCTTGCGAAGAGATCATCTAACAGTTCTTATTTATTTTCTTTGCATCTTTGGATTCGCAAATCGTCTTATAAGGAATCCAAAAACCGATTTCTTTGACTACTCAATTGACTTATTACTTTCTTCACTAAACGTAGTTATTCTAAGGAAACGGAGTTTGAAAAGACAATTGATTAGTTGAATTGGATTGAGTATCAATGAGTTATAAGGAAAATATAGGAAAGCATAACTTTAACATTCTATATAAAAGAAATTTCGTGCGATTTCAAAAGTGTGAAATATAAAAAGGGATCATCATCATAAGATGGAATCTCTTTCGTGTTGGATTAGCCTTGGAAAGTCTTCATAAGTATATTTTAAGGGCCTAGGCAATGAGCATTAGCGATGCTATTGAAAAATTTGGAGGAAAAAGAAGGATAAATGTCGACCCCGGTCAGGGAAATTCTCAGGCTTTATTCGAAAGTCCCATCTTGTGGTTAGGCATTTCAATTTTGGCAAAAACCCTTGTTAATTGTCCATGCAGTGAACAATTAATTACACGCTTGCCTTTTTTGTATCAAAAATAATTCTCATACCTTCAATTGAGTCGAAAACATCCTTCTGCATCATATGGAATAATTCTTGCTTGAAGCCAATTCGACCCAAGTCAACTGCAATGGATAGTCTCCTCTGATGACAAAATTGCTTTTGTCAGCAGGTCTTTGCAGGCTGGAAGTGCTTAGGAAGCACGCTTCCACTCCGAGTTTCAGAGTACTAGGCCGCCTTCTTGCTCGTCAGGTGAGGCTGTGCCTCGAACACGTCTGAGCTTCGAAGGTATCTTTTTGGCTTTTGTATTTTTGGATTAAATGAAAATTATTATCGAAATCCGGATAGAGGTTATTTAAGGACCTCTTTCAAAAAAAACATTGCTAAAATAGGGCTTAGTTCTATTATTCCTTGTTTGTAGAATTATTTTCAGCTTTTATCTTGCAAGTGAATGAATGTAGTCGGAGTATTTTCTGTATTGTCCTGTCATAAGCTATATTGGTATCAATAATTCAATGAGAGACAAAATCCAAAAGAGGGAGATTTTGTAAGAGTTTTGCGTGGAAATGCTCTATGAGATGATAAAAGACAAACTCTCTGCATTCTGGAGTTGAAACCACTACGTTTCGGCTAACTGCACGCGTAAAATCAATTTTAACGATAATTCAAATATGGAATTTGCCTGTTTCTACTTCACAGCAGAGGTATTCTCATTTCACATATTCCTAACGCAATATCTTTAAAGACGTGTGGTGGTAGAGAGCAGAATCTAAGGAACTCAAACAATTTTCATAACATTACTAAAGAAGACTTGAAGTCTTTTTGCTCTTCATTCTCTGTCTTTTTTGAAAATTTTGTTCATTGGCAAAAACTGACTAGCGGCTGTTTTGAAGCACTTCTCAAACCGTTTTATCAAAAGATTATGTATGAATGCAAGCAATCTTTTATTCATTGATAAATTCATTTGTGAAAACATAAGATAACTATTTGAGACTCTCAACGAACACAAATATTTGCCTTGTTGAGAGAGGATATGCAAAAATATAGCCAGGAAAGCTAACTTTCTTTAAAAAAGTAAAGGTGAGAAGGTAATTTATTTCAAAATTCGCCCTAAGAATCTAATTTTTTTTGCTCAGCGTTAAGAATTTTGGATTCGAAGCTTACCTCTTCATTTCTCTCCACCTCTGGTCAAAGGAATCAAGTTTTCTACTCAAACTCTCGCGTTGAAAATATCAAAATTTTCCACAACAGCGATTTAATTATGCTGGTACGTCGATTCTAACAGATTCCTCAGGAGTTAATGCTACCGCTGTTCAAATGCCATATAGTACCCAAAGCTTAATAGAGAGGAAGAATCGAGACCACTGATCTTATGATGGTCAGTTAAGAGAAAACTATTTGTTTACACCTTCGATCAATTTCTCTATTCTCAACGAAGAACCTGAAAGCACCTCTTTCACCAAACTCTGATATTTCGAGAACAGCTGCATTAGGAATAACAGTTAGAAGTAGAATAAACTTCTCAAGAGCGGTCTATATCGAATTAATTAAACTTTTCGATTTCTCTTTAAACTGAGCAAAGAGCCCTTTAATTTTATTTTCTCGTCGTAAATGCTTTTTAGTGGAGATTTCAGAGAACAAAATTTCAAGAATATATATATTTAGAATCAGAACAATCAATCATTCTGATTTTCCTGCAAAAATTGAAACTTTCTTACGCATGATTCTAAATTCTTTAATTACGTCTCCTCCTCTCATCAATAGAAGAAAGTCAATCCTTGGCCTGAACCATTGAAATTTCATTATCCTTCATAGACACCGCCACTGCGGGCCATAAAAATAAAATAATAATGACTATCAACCAAAGGGAATTTATTTTAAATCATTGTTAAATGAAAGAGGGCCTTTTTATTAAGCTTTTCTGACTCTTACCTTCTGAAACTTTTTGTTGGTTATCATATCTCGAAGCCATTAACGCTCTTAAATAAGTCTTTCAAGAAGTCGTTAGAAGTCCTAAATGACCACCCAATCCGTTGCAGAGGAATCGTCGAGTCGCCTTGCTTGACTTTCTCAAAACTAATTAGATTATAACGCAGATTGCAGCTTTCTGACTCTTTAGTAAATAGATAAAATTCTGCAGGTGCATTCAGACTCAATATAAAAAAATTAGTTAATGATGGCACAATCTCGAGGAAGTATGCCCGGCATGCCCCAAGGCCACCCATCTCAGATGTATGGCGCTCCACAAAACCAATTCCAGCAATTCCCAATGCTAAACAAGTCGCCATTTGCCGGCCAAACTCCAAATAGCCAGCTCTCACAACGAGGACCCATGATGAAGAACCCAATGCTAGGCACCCCGTTTGGCAAGCCTGGTCCGATGCTTGCGCAGAATGGCTCGCCTGCTGGCAATATGTTTACACCGCAGCAGCAATCTCCTTTCGGAGGAATGCAAAAAAATCCATTCCAGCCACAATCACCTCAGCTCCCGTCCCCTCAAATGCAGCAGAATCCACAGTTAATGTCACCTTTTGGAGGCGGTCGACCAAATCCTTTCGCTAATCCGATGAATATGAGACCACCGAATATGATGCAGCCAAATATGATGAATCCGAACATGATGGGCCCTCAGATGATGAATCCAAATATGATGAACGCGAATATGATGAACCAAAAGATGATGCAACAAGGCATGATGCATCCTGGGATGATGCCTGGAATGATGAACCCGCAGATGATGCAGGCGAATATGATGCGCATGCAAATGGCTGCACGGGCCCAGCAGCAGCAGAGAATGATAAACAAAGTGCGAGAAGAGCAGCGGAAACAGCAAGAACAGGAAGAGCAAGAAGAAAACGAGGCATTTGATCGTATGATCAAACATATGGAAAAACAAACAGATGCTTTAAATGACATCGCGACCAACATCAACCAAGATTTCGATGACTATCGCAACCAAAGACGAGACAAGCTTGAGAAAAAATACATGAAACAGAACATGATCAAAAGCATCAGCGGGAGCATCGACCCCTATGCTCGAAGCAACCACCGTGAAAGCCAATCTGATAGAAGAAACAGGAACTATTCACATGAGATCCTTCGTAACCTTCCGAAGCGCGAGGAAATATATTCAGAGGAGTCTGATCGATCGCGTAGTCAGGATTCAGATAGAGATAGAGACGATGATAGAGGTAGTAGCTCCCAGCAGCAAAGAGGCCGGGGAATCTCTTCGGCTGCTCAAAGGTTGAATAATTATGGTAGAGAGGATGTTGACATGCACCCTAGGCGGAATTACTCTGAGCCTCAGAGCCACAGAACCCCTCGTAATCAGTATAAAGATCATTATGGTGTATATGAGGAAATAAACGAAGAAGAATCTGTTGAGTTATCTCCAGTGCACCAACGGGACGGTTATAGCCCATATGGTCGCGATAATTTGAATGAGATGAGCGATGCAGAAGAAAACCACGAACAACCAGCGGAAGAGGAAGAAGAAGCGGAACAGCCGCAGCAAGAAGTAGATATTAGCTATGGAAAGAACCATTACATCCAGTCACCACCAATGAGATCTGAGGGAGGGCTGTTCAGCTTCGTAAGGAAGCAATACCAACCAGAGCCCTCAAAACCCGCTCTATTGGCATTGACTCGAGTTCAAAACGAAGCATTATTAATGACGCAGAGAAGCACAGCTACAGACAGAGGTCACGAAACTGATTATGAAAACACCCGAAAGAAACCAGTTATTATTCCCAGTGTGCGAACGAATTCGCCGACAGCACTCCTGAGTTCAAGGGAGGAAAAGGAAGAGGTTCAGGAGGAACAACAAGAGGAGCAGCCCGAATTAAAGGAGGATGAACCAGAGCAGAAGTATGAGCCACAGCAAGAAGAAGAGCATGAGGAGCCAGAGCAAGTTGAGGAACAGGAGGAGGAGGTAGAGGAGAAGCCAACACTGTTCAATATCAAAGGTCGCAAGGAGAAAAAGAAAGGTAAAAAAGGAAAGAAGAAAAAGGTTGCCAAAGCAGAAAAAGCAGAAGAAAAACCGGTCGTGCAAGAAGAGAAAATCGTCCAAGCAAAGCCAAAGTCAAAACCAAAGCCAAAACCTCAAGAAGAGCGTCCTTCTCCTGTAATAGCAAGACCTAAACTTCTCATTCCGCAAGACGAGCAGATCAGGAATATCTGGGATGTGCCTACTTTGAAAAAAGAGTCAGACCAAAAGCCCAAACTTCTCCTTCCACCTTTGAGCAGAATCACTCCTTTGAACGCTTCTACCGACAACACGCCTCGTCGAGAGCAACCACTGGAAGTTAAAAAAGAGACCACGGAGACGGAAAAACCTGTCTTGAAAATTAATTTGACAGAGGAAGAGCCTATTAAGTTAGAACTCAGCAGAATCGAGCCCATTAAGCCTATTAAGCAAGAGACTGCCAGGATAGAGCCTATTAAACAGGAGCCTATTAAACAAGAGCAGTACTTAAAGGTCGAGGAGCCACAACAGAGTACGAAGAGCGAAGAAGTGACCAATCAAGCGCTTAATTTCAATAAAATTAGGTCGATTCAGCTGGAGAAGAAACCTTATACAAATATTCCAAGCATCGTGTTGCCTGTGTCCAGAACGCATCTCGACAAGCAACAAGGTAATGAAACAGCCACCTCAACAAATCATGTTGAGCCAGAGCTTCAAAACTCTATGGCGCGGCGCAATGTTCGACTGGGTACAATCGAACAAAAGCGAGGTCTTTTCAGCTATGTGAAGAAATAAAACTGGAGGACTTGATGTCTCTGTCAAGGCCAAACTACTCAATTTTTTTAATAATCTTTTTTTTTTGTTTTGAAATTATAATAGTAAATTATCTATTTATTGTGACTCGTGTCTCAACTGAGAAGCTGATTATTTTTCGATTTTCGGCACAATCTCTTTCTTTTTGATTACTTCTGCGATGCCTCTGATTCCGGGGCGATATGTGATCGTGCATGTATATTCTTCAATTACGCAAACCTCAAACTTTTCTTTGAAAATTCTCACTCAAGGGACTACCTGGAGATTATGATTCAAGAGATTGATGAAACACAAATATGCACGCTACCTTACTTTACTTATGAACATTCCTGATCAACTTAACGCATTTTATATAAACAGGCCTCGCTGAAAATTTCCTCAGTCAAAAATAACTTAGGAATGTAAAATCTAATTATACGATAACTCATTCCAACCACATGTACGATTGGAACACATGATTGAAATATTCATATAACGCCAACACCCCACCACAGGTCAAGCCGACCTTAAGTAGTCTTTGCCGCAAACCTTAGAGCAGAGTTATAATTGGCTTCAAAAGAAGAGACGTTTACCTGTAAATAACGCTGGAAGTCCTTCGTTCTTGTAGATATCGAGCAATAATCGTCGTCCAGGAATCGCTCTCAATGATTCATTGATTTGCAATCTCGTCTTCACGACATCCAATGGCAGCGTCAGCGTCGCCGCGATACACCCTATACAAGTCAGATTGCATGTGATAGGTAAAATTTACCTGATAAAGCACCACTAATCGCATTTGCTAATAAGATTTTCTGACCCCGCTCCAAGAAGTTCTAAAGCACATCATCAGCAAACGAAATCAGACCGAAAGATTACATTCTCGCGGAGCCTGCTCATAATTGCGCTTCGAATATTCTCAATGCTCACCCAGTACACCCCAGAGAAAAGCAGATCTCTTGCAATAAGAGGTCCATAGCCAGCTTTTAAGTTGAGTCTGATTTCCTTCAGCCCGATTTTACTTACTCCTGAGGCGCTTTGCTGCATGGTCCTGAAGTAATCCAATGGAAAAAGAATTGATGTCACAGCAATACGGGTGGTTAACGACGAACTCAATGGCAGTAAAACCGGGTGCTCAGTGACTTTTGATATCCATTTCTTTACGTTTTCATATAAAAACATAAAAGACGTATGTGATGAAACGGCGATTAAGATCGAGCTTTTGAGTCCGTTTGAGAGGGTCATAACTCCTTCGTTTTTCGCGATGTGAAGCATTACTTTTAGCGTTGAATTGTAAGGAATACAACGACAGGGCAGATGTGCGGGCTTGACCGCTTCTGTTTTCAGAATTAAAGGGATTGCTTCAACTGATTGGAGTTTACCTGGTTGAATATTGCGAAGGCTGAGTGGTGCTTTGCCAAATTTCCTTTCGTGGATGGTGAGATCTCTGCATTCCTAGATAGAAATGAGAGTTTGAGATATCGGAGGTGAAAAATTTATCGAGTGAGTACCATTGCGTCTCGTTGCAGTCGGGTTTTGACAACATCGATGGGGTTGGTGAGGAAGGTGCTGATAGAAGAGGCAAGCGCAGAGCTTGCGATGATTTGCAAGGGCTTTTTCTCGCTTTGCATGAATAGAATTGAAATTATTAGATTCTTAAAATTTAGTTTGACAGAAATTTGATAGAAATTCGAAGCTAACAATTTTGTCGTAGCTCACGAATCTCATCGAAATTCCACACGAACTGAAGGGTTAACAAGTAAAACATTTGACCATTCAAACACTGTACATTTTCTGTGAATACTCTGTTTATCACTTGACCAGAAAATTTCTGTTAAGATAGCAAAGGCTGTCTAATCGGCCAGAGGATTTCTTCTCTTCGGATTTGCGAACCATTTCGTATTTCTAATTCCAGAGCTTCTCTGAATGTATCAATAGACAATCTTCTCTTTTTTGGCTTCGCTTTTCTGAACAAAAGAATCCTGCGAATTCTGTATCGTTCTTAATAAACTCAAAGGAAAAATTGATGAGGGTATAATCTTCTCTGAGAAAATCTCAAAGTTACCAAATTTCAGGGTTATCTCTTAAACTTATTTGCAAATGTCTCTAAGGATGTTTCTTCATTGGTCTATTCCATTCATTTTGCATAGCAAAACACACGTACTCAAACGCAAATTTTATGTAACTAAAGCAACCTCAGACAATCTACCTGAGGCTACAATTGTGATTGACAAGCAAAAAATATACTATTCAATAATGCATTTTCAAACATATTATCTCAAGGCTATATTATTCCAAACCCTAACGACCTTATCAACACCTGCTGTAATTACTCTCCCATCTTCCACAGAGGCAAGCGTGAATATCGCATCGGGTCCCTGGTTAATTTCAGAAATCTTTTGTCCTGTAATCGGATCCCAAAACTTAATATTTCCATCATTTCCGACGCTTACAATTGCCATGTTATTTTCATACGCACTGATCGAGTTTATTAAACTTGAATGAGCGTTTATCGACCTCATAATAGACTCCGTTCGCAGATTCCAAATCTTTATCGTGGTGTCGACCGAGCAGCTCACAAGAGTCGACTTATCCCAGCAAATGATCTTTTTTATATTTTTTTCATGTCCTTTTAGTGTCGCAACAATCTCAGGATCTCTCTTGAATTTCAGGAAATACACCCATATATTAACCGTGCTTCGGCTTCCCGCAGCGAACAAGAACGCCTCCCCCTCATTCAACTGAGGCAGGGATCCAGCTTTCGAGAGAACGGACAGAGAGGCAAGAGGCAGCTCACAGAGAGAGTAAATCCCTGTTCCAGAGTTATTTTTCGTGGCGCTTCTGCACTCTCCATTGTCAACGTTCCATAGCTTAATCGTTTTATCTTCACTGCCGCTGATCAGCAACGAGTCATTCTCAACGGTGATAAAGCAGTGCACAGTGTCAGTATGTCCATACAAAACTGAAGTACACACCATCGATGCGACTTCCCAAATCCGGATCGTGTTATCACTAGCAGAGCTCGCCATAAGCTTCCCACCTTTAAGCATTTTGAGGCCTCGAACGGCTTTTTGATGTCCAAAAAACTGGCCTAGCAGCAAATTAGATTTTAAGTTCCAATACTCGATAAGCCCGGTAGTATAACCAACGAGTATCTTATTATCATTCACGTAGCTGAGGATGGTGATTTGCTGCTTGAGAATAAGCGCCGTGCCTAACCTCATGTCGAAATAACGCTTTAATTCTTCAATTATATAAAAATCTTCCTCTGTAAAGTCTTTCCCCGTTTTCGATGACAACGACCCTTCGCGTCTCAACGAGAATCCGACGGCTTGAGGGTTGTAATTAGCTAAATTAGGGTTAATGATGGGAGCTCCAAACATTTCGATTTGTTTGTTCTGCTTGATCAGTTCTATCGAATCAACTTTCTTCCGCTTGCTCGGTGTACTCAACGGGAGCTCGATCCGATAAGGATGACCTTTGATCGGAGTGCTAGCGACTGAAAGCACCTGACTCTGGTCCTTTTTCACCTTTTTCACCGTTTCGATTTCCATCGCCTTCTTTTCCTTCTCTTTGAGATCGGATTTCATGTTCATCTTCTGGCTCTCACGCACAAACTTCTTGTGCTCAATCTTCGAAATGCATTTCTTTGATAAATTCATAATCTCGCTTTCGATGTTCTTTAGTCCTTTAGCCTCATCTTCAAAGTTCATTGCTTTGGAATGGAGGAGACTCATCAATTGCGTTTGCAGAACGGTGTAATCCGTAGAGAATTCTCCAAAAGGAGTCACGATGTTATTCCCATTCATTTGGTTGTCATCTAAATACAGCAGAATGTCCATTAAATCTTTAGTATCAGCAACGTCGTAATCGTGAATATTAGGAGTCAACTTAGAATTTGGTTCTCTTGACAAGAAGAACTGGAAGAGGTTAAACATGTTGGTAAAGTCCCGCTTGCGCTTTCTCATGTTGCTCTGCATGTCTTTCTTCATGGTTTCAAATAAACTGTTCATTTCGTCAAGTAATTTGTTCATTTTGTCCTCTAAGGTCTGGTATTCGTCGGCTATCTCAATGAGAAAGGACTTGATCATGTCCTTCTTGTTAGGGATAATCGATTGAGCGTCGTCGATTTTGATTTTTTCCTCTGCTTCATCGCTTGGTTTGGTCTTTTTGGACTTGTCCTTGCGGAAATAATAATCGACTGGTTGGAAATATTTCCGGTGAGCTGAATGAGTAGGGTCTTTCACGCATCTATCACACAAAAATCGAGACTTGCAGGATTTAATCGAGCAGATTGTGGAGACTGTAGAAGTTTTGTGAGCAGAATTGTCGCAGTGCAATCCAGCAGGAAGTTTCCGAGGCTTTGATCGAGTTGATTGGGTTTCCATTGACAGCGAATAACTTTATGAATTACAAATTATAATCGCCTTTTGGCGTCGATTCCTAAATTTTGAATTTTAACTCTAACAATCATTGATAGGAAATTTCCGACTAGACAGAATCATTCAGGCGTTGATGTGATGAAATACACGCGCGCTTTCGACGAAATGGGGCTAATAATTAATTGAGTTACAAGGCTCGGACTCTGTCATTGCAGGAGTTCCTTGAAGCTAATGAGAAGAGGGTCATAGATAGTGGGTAAATAAAAATATGATTAGATTCAAAATAACTCAATGCTATATGAACAATGAAGCAGGTAAGAGCGTTGATATTAAGAAAATGGGGATAGAAACGTTTAAAGCTGATGTAGAATCGTAAATAAATCGAAATTTAGCTTATATTGTGTCTCTTCTTAGAGAAGAGGGCAGCTTAGGAGATGAATTTATGGAGGCTCATCAAACAAAAGAAAGAATGAGCAAGTATCCACAATTATAGATTGATTCGTTAGTTTCTCTTAGCCTTTTGCTGTTAAATTGCCTTTGGCGGCAAAGTAGATTATATTTAATTTAGTATTAACTCATCAATAAACTGCTATTAGAAACTGCAACTCTTGGTCAGCTAAGAAATCCATTCAAAAGTAGAATTCGGAATGAATAATCCCACTTGAAACTCTATTCAGCGGCTTCGGCTTCATTCGACTCCATTTTATTTTGATATTATGTCCGCATAAACGTTCATATTAGGGAGGAAGGAGCTTTTATAGGCTATCTTATCAATTTGCATCACTTTACGACTAGTTTGCAATTAATCTTCTTTGTTTGAAAATGGAGAGATGACATGTTGCAGAGTAATTATGACATGAAGAGTGACTCTTTAGAAGCTGACCTGTCTGTCCGATAGGCTAGACAACGAAACTCCGAGTAAAGCAAACTCCTCTTAGAATATGAGGAGATCTTGTTTTCATATTTATTTATTTTTTAACTCCATCAGTTTATCCTATCATATTGATTGTATAATCAATTCTTATATGAATTAAAGCAACAAAATGAATTCTTTTTCATCTTTCAAAGTTCCACAAAACTCAACAATCGAAAGGTCACTCTGCCTGTTCAAACGAGCTAGAACATTTCCTGGACGCATTTCCCATTCTTTAAGACTGCTTTAGTAGGGCAAAGGCACGTTTTTCCTCAATAATTGCAAATTTACAATTTTTATGTACCTTTCTTTGATCAAGTGACTGAAGATTGTGATAAGAACCGATTATCGATTGGTTTTTGCCTCAAAGAGAGACTTTCATCGGAAAATCTGTTTGCAGCGACAAATTATAAATGGTTAGACGAACTAATTTATCAATGTTGCAATGGCCCTAATTCGACTATAATTTTCACGATTCGGAGGAGTAAACCTCTCTGAGAGGAAAGCTTTAAGAACCTTTCATTGCTTAGGCCTGAATTTTATATAACGATAATTCATTTTTTATCGAGGTCATCGCGAATCTCTTCGATTTGAAGATTTTTTGAAAAATTATAAAGACTCTACCAAATCATCATTCCATTGAAATAATAGTCTTCCCAATTTGATAGCATAATGATAGATTTCATGAAGTGAATAACTACCAAACATACCTCGAGAACATTATATATAATGAATCGGATAAGTTAGCGACACCTTGCTATCTATGATGGCTGATTTCAGACTCAATAAGCTGATAGTACCTCGGAATATTCTTACGAATGCTTTATTCGAAACCGTCGGATTGAACCTCTAAGAGTACAAACAGTATAATTAGGATCAAAAATCTAAAAAAGCTGTTTGGACAGACAATCTTCAGGCAACACCCCACCAGGAGAAGGCCCGTTTTTTGTTGAAAAGCCCATATACTGATTCATTTACATGAAAAAGAGCTTAAGACATTCCTTATCCCTGTGGACTTGCATCAGAGCACTTCTTAACTCGAAGCAGTTTTACCAGCAGCCATGCTCTTTTAGACTTACAAGAAGAAACCTAAAACTACTTCTCAGAAGTGGTAGAATCATTTAACAACCCAATAAACTTGAAAGAAACAATCGAGTCTAATTCGGAGTTCTCATGAATCACTGTTACACTCTCTAATCTTACCTTAACAAGTCATTATTACCTGATTTCTTCAGTTATTATCCCTCTTCCTCTGGCATTACCTTCCAACCTGTTTTAACTTCCCTTCCCTGAGGAGAGTCTGACTATAGAGGTCATCTAACCCTCAATCGATGCTTCAAGGGCAGGATCTATGAAATACTCCGAGACTCTATTTCTTACCTCGAGCAAGGTGTCTTCCTTAATGGAGATTTTCACCTGGATGGCTTTTTCGGTATCAGGGTGCTAAAATCCCTTCAAGCTGTGAAGTAATGACCTCTTATCATATTCGAACGAGGTTTATTCTGCACAGATTGAGAGGGTTTCGCTTCGATACGACTATAAGCGCTCCTCATATTAAAGGCTGATGCTCCTGCATTCGCGTAGAGGCATCTCTACACTCAGAGGGACCTTCACGAAGCAGGCGCACGAAAAGCGCTGATTTTTTTTAATGAGATCAGATTTGTTTTATAATTCAGCTCGCATTCGACTAAATAGCTGCAGGTTAAAATTCCCGTCAGTTGAAAGTTTATTCGATTGCTCCTATTAGTGGATGCAATCGGGAATTGATGGCTCTCACTAAATTTATATCTGAGGAACTAAAATTTATTTTCCAATCTTAACGGGCAGAGACTCGCATTAAAAATATACTGTCCAAATATTCTATTGATTTCCAAAACCTTGCAGTATTTTCTATTCTGGAGCATCGAATGCATAAGCGAAAATTTCCATTAGTGGACGTTTTCAAAGCGTCTGTGCTGAGTAGGCTGAGAATAGACAGCCAGCTCAAACAGTGCTAATTCGATGGATTAATACGGCTGTAGTGGTTATCAAATTTAAAAAAATTAAGGTTTCTGCAACGAAAGAAAATTATAATTTCGAAAAATTAAAATTTCCTGCACTTTCTATTTTAAGACAACAAATTAATGCTTATTTTATTGATTTGGAACCTTTTCTTATTTGCCTCAAATGATTCTTAATTTGGAACGCTTTTCTATGCGAAGATGCGGATTGCCAATTAAAAACATTCTACTGATTAGCTGTGGGCATTAATAATTTAGTTGACTATTTTAAATTTCTGGAAACCGTTCGTTTTTCCATGCTCTTATTTCTTCGTAGTGACCCTCTTTTCCCCTCAACTACTTTCTTATTGCAGTGTACACTCTATTGAGCTCAATAACTGCGAAAAAAGTAGTCATTTTTCGCATTAATGGACAAATTGCTTCAGTCTCCAAAGTAGATTCCTTATGTGACTATGCTAAGCAGGTACAGCTCATTGTACGCTCTATTGTTAGGCCTGTAAGGATGATGTATATTTACTCCATATAAATTTCCAGAGCCTTAAATAATTAACATCAATAGTACAGGCATGACTGAGCCTGAAATTCTCTCATCAAACAGTCAGCTTGCGACTATAGTAAACAGCCTCGAGCCTGAGGACTCTAGGGCCCAGTCACCGAAGAAAACACAATACCATCTACTGCAAAGGCAGCTGGAGGCAGAAATGAAGAAAGATGCGACTTCTTATCTCACCGTTGCGGAAATGAGGAAAGTGCAGAGGAAATTCGATGCGTTGGATCCCTTTGAAATTCACGAGTTCATTAACGAGTCAGAAAATCATATTATGAGGAAGAGTTTTATGAATGCTTTGAAGAAGCCGTCTTTTTTGCCAAGGAAAGCTGGCAATATCGGAAATCAGACCAACAAAAGCGTTTCTCTGGACCCTCGTCCTGACACAAGTAATGAACTGGGTCATAAGGCAGTGGATTTCTTGCGCACAGGCTTATTTTCTAAGAAAAAGTCGGTGGATGTGAGTTCAAAGCATTATAAACTGCCTCGAGCGAGTGATAATCTTAAGGAAATAGACTATGACTTTAACAGCTACAGGAAGAAGAGAAAGAAGTACTTGAACTCGATTATCCTGGAACCAGAGCCCAAGGTGTTCATAGAGTCGCTAACTCGACCCTTGAGTCCAAAAACGGAGTACAATGATAAAATATTAAGCGACGTGCGAGTTTTTTTGAGTACAAACAGCAGCAGTAGGAATTCTGACTCTAAGCGCGCGCGAGTTCCATCGCCTTGGCATATAATGAAAAGGAAAGAAGAACTCAACAAAGAAACCGATCCTCGGAAAAGCACCGTTTGTAGCAGGATTATCGAAGCGACAGTGGAGCGCAAAGAAGAAGCGCTTGAATATAAAATGAAAAAGGGTATTCCGGAGTTAGTTTCGTTGTATTTTGAGAGATCGCATGAGCTGCCGGTGACAAAAAATGAAAACAATCCACAGTCATTTACAAATGAAATCAACGCGAATCCTCAGGCAAGAATTAGAGGGATCCTCAAAAACTCTCCCAATAGCTCATTGGAGAGATCGCCAAGGTCTCCTGTGCCAAAGCTGAATTTTCTACCGAGAAGGATTGCGCGAAGCGAAGATGTGAACATGTCCTTAGATTTGGAGAGGCTAGAAAAACGAAAAGTTGACAATTCGCCAAAACAGTTGGGTTCGAATTTGAATAAATTCAGAGTGCCGCGGTTTGGATTCAAGGCAGGAGTGAAGGAAAATCTGAGGTATCATAAAACGATTGATCAAGACACGGAAAAGAAGGTCAGATTTAACCAATCAGTAAGCATCGCGGTGGAGCAGTCGGAAGATATTGTAAAGATTGGGAATTTGTTGAATGAGTCGTTGGACTTCAAGGAGAAAGTCAGAAATGAGAAGAAAGAGATCCAAAAGAGACTACAGATCAGCGAAATGGAAAATGAATTCCAAAATAGAAAGTATAATTTTGTATCGCGGGTGAATGATAAGACTGGGCAGATGATAGGACTGTCCTACGTGTTGCACAAAAAAGACGAAGTGCTGGAGAAAATGGAAATAAATGAAGTCAAAAGCCGGTTTTGGGAAGGTTTGCTAAGTAAGAATCACAGAGAACTTGCTGCGGAAAAGAAAAAGTTAGCAGATCTGTTTAGAATTACTCATATCAAAAATAGAAATTTCAAGGGTTAGTTAATTAGATCTATACTTTTATACTGTGAGGAGGTCATTTTTTTTTTTGTTTTTTTTTTGTTTTTCTCAAAAATTGTTCTTCCACTATAAGTTATATAAATAAACATACTATGATATATGTAAAAAAATTGGGTTCTCACGTGAAAGTATATTAAGTATGCAAATTGAAATGAAATTATTGATTTCTACTTTCCAATTGGAGAAAAAGATTTCGAATATAAGAAATGGGTAGTTTGAATGAACAAAAGACCCAACATAACCAGTTTACACACAGGGGAGATTGCTTAAAAGTGTTTCTGAAAATACCAGTCAAATGAGAACGAGTGCCCAAATTAGTAGAAACAATTCAATTTAATATTATAGATCGTTTGGCTCCTCAAGAAGCCACTCTTTTTGAGGTCGTTAAAATAATCATAATAAAAGCATCGGAAATATAGACTCCATGAATTAAAAAGATAGATATAATGCATTGCAAATGATTAGATATTCCATGGTGCTTGTTTATACATCACTCCTGCGCTTCTTCTACCGCTGCTTTTTTCGACTCTGGATTAGTTTACTATTTGGACACTGATCCCGTACATCGTAAGCTGGTATCTAACCATACCCAATTCAAAGCAATAATCATTCAATTTCCTTGCCGTCTCAAACAAATACAGGAATACCACACACAGCATTACGTTGCAACAAATCATGCTCAGAACAAAGAAACCAATATAATACGGAATCAACCGCTCAAATAGCTCAGCATCCCTTCTCTTGTAAGCTCTTATCCCCAAGTGAAATATGACCACATTCGCCGAGCCGTTCAACATTGTGATTATAACCGCTATTAACAAAAATACCATAACAGCCGTTGATAAATGAACCTCTTTGCCGTTATAATACAGAGAAGAAGAAAACCAAATGAAATTGGCTCCGATGAGCGCAAGCGCCATGTACATCATAGTAATCACCAGCATTACCCAGTTAAGAATGAAAAAGCAGCTATGCACTTTCACGTCAAATTCTAGCTTTTGTAGCCGCGAGATCAACGCGCCGACCTCTTGTAGACTGGCGTTTGAGTGCTCATTATAATGCATCGTCCCAGGAACTATCGGAGCCTGGCACGGTAAATGATAAGGTCGAAATACCTGCGATGTCATGTATTCATGATCGTTTTCTGCTGAGAGCAAGGCGTTAGGACCCTCCTGGTGAAACATTTGGTTTTTGTTTAGGGTAAATAATAATTGTTCGATTCGAAAGTTGTCAAAAAATTAAACTGATTTTGCAGTAAGAATATTTAAGAAAATCTCTGCTCTATCTAACTCTAAGCTCGGACACTGAGCTTTCAAATTCTCGAAATTAGTTTTCAGTGCCTCGCTATATGGCACATCAATAATCTCGAAGTGGTCGAGGCATTTCTTAAAAAATCTTTCTCTTGAGCCTCCTCGCTGAGGCGCGGCGATAATGCATTTGCCGTCTTTGGCAAGAAGTTCCGAGATTGTATGAACTAGATCCTCATGGAATTTCTCAAAAAACAGCCTGGATAATATGTTAGGGGACTTCTTTACAGAAATAGATGTTACCCATCCGCTAGGAGTACAAAATCGTATTTGGTTTCAGTCTTGAAATTTCGGTCCCAAACAAGCTGGGATGAAGATACACCTTGATAGATGGTCTGGTCCGCTTCTGTTTTTGTTTGAGTTTTGATAAATTCCTTGTTTAGAAGAATATTTTGCTCGATTCCTTTAGTGAAATAGGCTTTTTTCCAAAACATTAAAGAGAGTTGTTACTTTCAGCGCAAACTTTGTTTCCATCGGTTATTGTAATCTTCGGAGATGAAATTCCATTCAAAGTCAGGGCATTAGCGATCACAATGCCAGCAAGTCCGGAATATCCTGCGCCGAGCTCGATGATAGATTTGTCTCTATAATATTTTCCATAAATACGATGCTAATTTACAAAAAAGAGTGAAAGAGAGATACTTGAATTGGGCGAAGTTTTCAATGCAGTAATGCGCCATTACCTCCTCCGCAGGCCAAAGAGCTTATGCATCTGTTACAACTCTAGATGTCTATTGAAAATTTACTTATTCCGGTGCTGTCGACTTTATCCTGGTTGAAGCTCTTTAATTCCTCTAACGATATCTCCTCCTGAGCCGCACTATTTCAATGTTCACTGACGTTATAACGGAACTTTACTATATCTGAGCTGAAACCTTCGAATTTTTCACCCTGAAGTTCACCTTCCCTTCAGTCGTTTCCCTTTGATTAAGATGACAATTAAGATCGTAAGATTCATTGATTCATCACTTTTCGAAGAGGTCCCAGAAGCTTTGTTTTTTTGTTTCGTTTGGTTTAGTTTTCTTTTCTACTACCAATTTCTTCAGCTTTGACCATAACTCATCTAAAACAGTCCTCTGACTTCAATTAACATCAGTTATTTACTTTTCTTCTTCAAACTTTCACCAGCTTTTTCGGTTTTTTCATCGTGACTCTTTGGTTCCATGGATATAACTATGCAAAAAAATGTATCTTCAAATTTATTTTTAAAATCTCACTTTGAAAAAAACACAGGTTTTTGCCCTCATAGTTTTTTTCTGAATCTCAAATAAGACTCAACCGGGTGTATCGCAACGAGTTTTTGACTCATATCACCTTCAATGTATATTTTAATCTCTTTGTGTCATCGCAGTTATGTATATATTTTAATGTAAGCACGATTACTCATCTAACGAAGCTCTAAAAAAACATTTCCGCTACTTGTTTTGCTATATAAGGATCTTTGTAAAGCTCCAGGAAGGTCATTCCAGAGCGACTCTTTGCGTATTTCATTATGAATAGCGTCAGCATCGTTTTATGCACGATTCTCAGCATGTTAATCTTTGTATCGTTTGGCTTTTGAGCATCTTCGTCTCCAGCGAGAACTCCGTCATATTCAACAACGAACTTCTTATCAAGTGACATCGCATATAAACTCTCCTCTTCTTGTCTCTTGATAAACGCTTGCGACGTTCTGAAGTCATAGAGCACCACATTGCTCTCTTCCGCAAACTCTGTGAGGATGACTCTCTGTCCGACAGTATCCACATCGACGACATCGGTCAATAGACTGTCAACACCATCGTTATAGTACTTCATTTGAACTGTTCTTAGCTGGTTCTCTTTGCTTGGGTCGAAAACGTATTGCTCGTTAACTCCGGAAGAATCGGCGTTTCCATAGAAAGCGATGGTCTGGTTGACCCAAGGGAACCAAGCGACCAGCGTCGTCTTGATATTCATTGAGACATTGACGGTTTTGAATCCATCGCTAGGTCTCTTCACATCGAAAAGCAGGAATGTGAAAGCGGACTCGTGATAAGGCGGAACCAACACAAACAAGTTATCTTCGTTGCCTTTGCCGATGGAATACTGTTTCTGCTGCGATTGATAAACGATCTGGGTGAGCTTTTGCTTATTTCCCTGCTCGTAGACAGTGAGGATGTAGTCTGTAGAGGACTCGTTGACCTCCTTTCTTTCGAAAATACCAACCAACTGGCTGTTTTTCAGCACCTCGATTTTTAAATCGTTGAAAGACTCTGCCAGTTTCGATGAGTCAGAGCGGAACTGCGAGGGCAGAGCCTCGGTAGTGGGAGTTTCTCCGGTCCAAGTCGTGTCTAGGTACCCATCAGCGGCATTCAGCACTTCAAGCTTGAGATTCGAGCAATTCGCATAGACAATCTGCTTCTTATTAAGCGCCCTTGGAGACTGGATAGGGTCGTTTAGCTGGGTCGTATCCCATGTGAATTTTCCCTCTCTTAAGTTGACGCTATTGAACGCGTCGAACAGAACCCATGTTCCATCGCTGAAGCACACCCAAACTTGATAATCCTCCAACGCAACCAGGAAATCAGGCTTGATGTACGCTGTCGTCTTTGTTTTTATCGATTTTTTGCTTGGGTAAAACACGTGGGTTGACATTTTTGAAAAATCCCAATTTGTTGGATTAATTGCACTATTTTAAATAAGATTTTAACTTTTGAAAGGGTTACCTCCCTATTCAAACAGTGTGTGTCTTGCTCACTAATTGGCAGAATCAGCTGTTTTACTGAAAGTCAAAGAGTTTTTCTATTTATATAACTGAAATATCCCTTTAACGATACAAAAAACGTAGAGACTCTCATATTTTTTTTCAAGGGTGATGCAGCCTAATCAATCTATAGCTAAGAAGCGAGAAAGTATTTAGAGTTCTCCTCCATCAGGACGAGTGCTTTCAATAACCCACTTATGGAACTCAGGGTTTGAGTCGGTGATTGGCATTTCGATGACTTCTGGAACGGCATCGGTTTTATCCTCGGTCTGGATGAGATAAATGATCTTCTTTCTGTAAGAGCTTCTGGACTTAATGACGAGGATGTATTGCCTGTTTTCTTCGATAGTGTCTCCGACCAAGGTGAAGGTGGTGATTGGCTGGTTATTGTCGCCCATGATGTTGACGCTGGCAGCGGATTTTTCTTGAAGGAGAGAATGAGCGATCATGTAGGCGGTGTTGTAGTTGCTGACGGCCGCCTGGAAAATGCTGATGGGTGGGAGAGAAGCTTGGACCTGATTGCATTGGATTGCAAGCAGAGAGAAGACAAAAGCGACGAGGAGCATAGACTTCATTTTTTTATCAGATAATTGGAGAAATATAAGTAATAAATACACGTATCTTAATATCCGATGAGTCGAAGAACTATTGTTGAGCAAAAAGAGCAAAAAAGCCTGCCAATGCTTTGAAAAAATTTGAATTGGGTTGGTCCGGTTTCTAAGGTGTTTTTAGAGTACTTCCGTGTAATTTTGAAGGTGTAATCGAATTTTCGAGAGAGATAGTTTCAAAAAATATATCCCCTTTGGTATTTCGGAGAGCTTCTGTGTGAAACTGTTAAAATTGAGGTATTTTACTGAGTGGAACGATAGAGTGACCGAGACAACACGCTGAGATCTCCATTAAATTTTTTTCCAGCAAGTTGCTTGATTTCTGTGGGAAAAACAACTAGCATTCAGTTCAGAAGGAAAGCCCTAGAAGTGGCTAGCTTGATACTCCTTTTAGATCTCCCACCTAGCAAGAAGCTCAGTCTTAAGATTTTAGCTAATTGAGTTTGAAATACAGCGAAAAAAAGCTCCTCATTGAACCATCAATAAACGGCAATACTTTCTTAGGCGTTTTCTTTCTTCATTGGGTCAGACGGAACCGAGTGGGGCATCAGCGATCAGTTAAACTGATTGTCAAAGTGATTCCTCGAGGTTCCTGATTTCGAAGGTGATTCTTATTTTAACACAAACGACTATTTAACCAGCAATTTTATTAATTAAGCAATTTCTAATTTCGTAAAAAAGAAAAAACTAATAGATATGTTCAAACAATTGTTCCGAACAAGCAAAGGCTCCCTTTTCAAATCGCTGATCAAGCCTCAAATTACAGCGTTTGCTGAAGGGAAAAGCACTCTTAAAACGTATTCCATCACCGGAAAAACGGATGAAAATCTCAGACTGAAAGTAAAAGGAAGCGAGATGTCGGAGGTCTGTTTTGAAAACGCTTTAGAGGCCAATTTGGCTTCTTTGGTGTCCTGCGAGCTTCATACCCTCAAGTTCTGGGCTGGAACCAGGAATATCAAAATCACCGCGTTTGATGTTAAAGAAGCCCATTGTGTCATAGACACAAGAGGATTCGGCGGAACGCCAGGTGTCCCTCCTCGGTTCTTAGAGGTAAGTGGTACCATTGAGGTCGATGGCAATCTCACTGAGAAGCAGCTCCATGAGCTTCATGAGAAAGTTTCGAAGTCGTGTCCGATTTATGATCTGTACCGCGCTGCCGGTGTGAAAATGGATATCAAATGGGTTAAAAAAGCCTAACTTAATAAGAAATGATTCGCTTTAAGACCTTTACTAATTTGAATTAAGTGAGAATTTGAGTAATGAATACATGATCTCTAGATAGTTTTGAACAAGTACTGAAGTAACTCTATATCTGCCTATATCCTGCGAATTCATTGAAACAATTCATGATTATCAGCTCAGACCATCTGTTATAAAGTGCTCTTTGAGTTTGCGAATTTAATGATTTTTAAAAAAAAAAGCATATGGAGGAAGTACCTTTTTGGGAAGTTTCTCTCCTTTACGTTAAAATTAAATATCTTCTGATCACAATCATCTGCGACTCTGACAAAATTATCTATATAGTACATCTCATAGCCTTCTCCTTTGAAAATAAAAAGAAATAAACATTTTCTATATGCTGTACAATACATATTCCACTGAAACTACCTTCTTCCCGTATGCTTTGTATGAACCAGATCGAAGAACTAAACAAACGTCCTGATTCATGAGATTTAAGATTCTAATCCAACATTTTTTACGCAAGATTCTAACGAGATAGTTCTAATTCCAAAGTGTGATTCCGAATCACTAACTGATCCCTATTTAATCAGTAGGATTCGATTAATTACACAAATTCCAATCCAATTTATTAAATCAACTAAAAGAATATGCTCAAGCATTTTTTTCGAACAAGCCGAGAGTCAGTCTTTACCTCCCTGACAAAGCCTTCAATAGCGATGTTTTCAGGCGCAGAAGGCCAGAAAACCTCTCTTAAGAAATACTCTCTTACCGCCAAAGCAGATCAAAATGGAAAATTACACCTCAAAGGCAAAGAGCTCGGAGAAGTGACTTTCCAAAACGCTTTAGAAGCAAATTTGGGCTCTCTTCTGACCTGCGAACACGCTACTCTGAAGTTTTGGGCTCGGACCAAAAATATTGAAATCACAGGATTCGAAGTCAAAGAACTCAATGGGATAATAGACACAAGAGGATTCGGTGGAGTGCCTGGCGTACCTTCCAGATTCTTAGAAGTGAATGGTCTCATTGAGATTGATGGGAACATGACTGATAAACAGCTCCAAGAGCTCCATGAGAGAGTTGCCAAATCTTGCCCAGTCTATGATCTCTATCAAGCTGCAGGTGTGAAAATGGATGTCAAATGGGTGAAAAAAGCTTAGCACAGAAACAGAGAACTCTCCATTAATTCCGTTTTGCCTTGGGTTATTGATAATTGTAAAAATGTCTACATATAACGCTCATTGGTCATCAATTTATTTAACTCTCAATACTGTCGGCAAAGCCTTCTCTGTTGCAAATTCACAAATAAATGACTATAATATTAGTTGAATTTCTCATCTTTAACCAACAAAACTCGTCTTTTAGGTTAATTATGAATGTGTTTGTCACGATTATACTACCTGCAACACCCTATCAAAAAAAAACAAACATATATAAATCTCACTAATTACAATTCAATGCAGCTGAAGATATTATGATAACTCATTATTAACATGCACACGGTTTTTATTCTCAATAAATGCTATGATTCATTTATGATGACTATCTACTTGTTTTAATTTTTTGGTTTGGCCGATGAATAAAGACTGCCCTAAGTCATTGAAATAAACATGCAAACTTAGTCAGCTCCTAATTTTTATAATTATTACCTTTTTAGCTATCGTCGCAAGGCGTTCCAGGATGCGCCTGCTTGTGGCAGGTCATGCAATAGTTGGTCTTGCAACGAGCGCAGTTCAGCACGTCCTTCTGCTTCAGCTTCGAGAGATCAACGACGTATCCGCAGCCTGGCGTGAAGCACTGCACAAGCATATGCGGATTCTTTTCCACGAACTTCGTCACCGAGAGGTTGGCGTATTTCTTCACAATCTCTGTGCTCGCAGCGTATTTATTCACCTCCGCTTTATCCAGCTCGTACTTGCAGCCTTGCTTCATGCACCTGATCGGCACCCGCTCCATCTCCACATGCTTCTTGATGTGAGCTTGCAAGCACTCCCTGCAAACAAAATGATTGCATCCGAGTCGAACTCCCTTGCGTTTCTTGTTCAGACACCCTTGACACGTCTCGATGACCTCGTTGTCGCGCTCCAGGAATTTTTTGTAGTTGCACTTGTAAATTCGGAAGCTTTTCGGTTGGGCTGCCGCGGGGCCCTGTGAGGATTTCGCCTCAGGTATCGAGAGAGACTTGCTGCTCTTTGGGCTTGGGATTTCCACAAACAATGGCAAAAGTGCCTTGCACTGGATATCGAACCAGCACTCCGAATACTGATCCCAGATCCCATCTAATTTCATATGAAGTCTCTCAGTCAAGGACTCGGCTTTCGGAGGCGTCTTGTGGTTCAGAGGGAGCTTAATGTTAATTCTAAGTGGTCTAACCTTATCCTTGGGAGGTACATTCATAGGAGGATGTTTTACATTGGAAATTCCGTTGCTTGAGGAGGTGCTTGACGGAGGTGTGTTCTTCGAGCTGTTGGTGGGAGTGGTCGGGTTGATGGCGACAGGACGGTGGAAAGTGGTAGGGGTTTTCACGGAGTTTCTATTCGAAGTGACGCTGATGTTGACGAGTTGAGGCAGACTCGGCACCTTGGATATATGGCCCTTGTTAGAAGCGAGTCTTCGCGCACTCACTAAGGATTCCCCTCGTTTTGCGGCGTTGGGAGAAGGGGACACCCTACCATGCATTAGCGGTTTTTGCACAGAAGCCATAGTTTAGTGGAATTTTTTTCGATTATATATCGAAAAGATATTTAAATGTATCTGAGCATTTTTGTCGCTACTGTCCATTTCAGCCTGGTTCAGTGAACGATCGAGAATCGATTTATTCGTTTAAGTTAGACTGTTTTAACGCCCGTAACGCATCCGAAAATTTCAAAAAAAGGTCTAATTTCATTTAAATGAAAATTTCTAGACTTTATTAAACTGAATATTCACTGATTTATTGGTCAGCAAAATTAGCAAACAGTGTTTTGTTAGAATACAGATTTTATCTTGAAATTTGCTGGTTCACGTGTAATGAATCTGTTTTGACCGTTGACTAATAGCCAAAAGCCTAAACAACGTGGAATGAAAGTCAATAGCCATGAATTCGCTTAGCTTAGATAGTCGAATGACAATAGCAATCATTTCAACCTCGATATTTTTGCTTTCATAATGCTTTAGTATTTCGTACGTAGTTGTCAAGAAAAATCGAAATCATTATGCTTTGAAGTTGCTTACAAAGCATGATTGATTTGAACTCAGGCTGCAAGTTAGTCAATGCAACACCAACGCTCATATCGAGCAAAAGCTCAACCCGATATGTTTGGCTGTAAATTGGATGTTTTGAGAGTTTTGAAGATCTAAATATTGGAAACCATGGTCAGAGTGATCCGCTCATCTGAGCATTCTGCAACGCTCGTATGTCTTGTGAACTTGATCGCCGCTTTGTTAGACGGAATACAGTGTGACGTTTACTATCCGTTTCATCTATCTAATTCGAATTGGAGTTATTCAAAAAAAAAAATTGTTCCACAGAGAACCAGCTGAAGCGAGCTAGTTATTATCTCAGAATTAAAATGGAAGGATTGTAGAAAGAGTAGGTTATGGGAATCGAACCATTGTTGTTCGGAGTCAGCAAAACTGAAAGAGAAAACGGAGTTAAATTTTTCGATTTGTACTACTGGTTTGATTTGACGAATAAATTATAGAAAATATTAGCCCAGAAACAATTCTGATAGACCCACAAATAATCAATGCAATAGCAGTGAAAATTTTCTGAAAGTGAGGTGAAAAAAGGAAATGTCAGAATACAAATCAAAACAATGAAAAAGGACATTCGAATGGAGTTCTGAAACAACTATTTTGGGATTTTTAATTTTGATTTTATTTTTTTGCTATCACAAAACATTTCAAAACCACTATTCGAGCTGAGTAACAAACCTCTCAAAAATCAGTATATGCACGATTAAAAATAATTGAAAGCCCAGAATACATATTGAACTGTAAATTCATACTCTTATGCTTTTTAAAAGAGTCTCTCTTTAAACGCTTGAAATCTGGGAAGAAGATCAAGAAGGTCTAGCATCATTTTCGTTTTCAGTCAAAGGTTAGCAAGCATCTTTCACGTTTCATCGATACTTTAAGTAGAAAAGCACGTGGGTTCGATTGAAGCCTCACCTGTCTACTCGTTTTCGATTATATCTTACTTAATAGATGTTCCATTCGAAATTTCTTGGAATAAATCAGTTAATAATTTCTCATTTGAAATTTGAAACTTCAGATCGAATAATAATAATTCAATATTTTCTAATAATTGAAAATTTTTTTCATACAGCAAAAGCTCGCTGTGGTTTCTGTTATGTATTCATGGTAATTGAAGGTTAGCGATTTGGTACAAGTGCCCTGCTGAGTTAAACAGCTCAAGTTAGGTGAAAAAAATATTGCTGGTAATTTGTAAATTGAAATTTGAATTTGAAAAGTATTGGTATATTCAGATGAAAGAAAAATCAATCATGAAACAAACTTCTATACCTAGTTTCAAAGTAGATGGTAAATATTGGAAGATGAATGTACAATTAAAGCTGAAAGTATGATTCAAATGATTTTAAACATAAGGTAGTGCTATGAGTAAAAGTTAAAAAAAAAAAATGCAATCTACGTTTACTATGAAGCGAAAGTTTTCAATAGTTTTCAATGTTAAAAAGAAGGAATGACAAAGCCAATAAGAAATCTTGTTATAATTTAATTCCACCCAGTGTTTTGACATTTGAAAATTGAATAATTACCAAAACAATCAAAATTACTCATTTCAACTAAATTGAAGATCGAGATTAGCATAGGAAATCATTAGTGTTAGTAGTGCTACTTTTCTCCATTCAATTTCGAATTACAGCTTATTAGCATTTTACTATATTAATGTACCATAGTCATGTTCAAACTAATTCTGCCAGAAGGACATAGCAAATTTCATGAGACACATTCAAGAAATTTCGTTGAGATCCTTGCAGGCTTAATTGTCTCTCCTCACATAAAAGTTCTCGCCTTCTTTCAAATTCCTTAAGCACAAGAATGCACCTTTCAAAATTTCACGTATTGACATAAAATGTTTCATAATCCCAAATGAAAGAAGAAAGCGACGATTTGATATTCTCTATCTGCTTTAGAAGTGCTTGCAATATATATTATTGAATCTATAGTCCACAAAAAACCTACAAAAATCGAAACTGAGATTATTCAAAGATTGACAAAAGCTAGGTACTAGCTCAGTCCAACTCAAATAGCGATCATGACTTATCCTTTATAAGGTGAAAAAATTTCCTTTAAAGGTATAGTGAAAAGCAAAATTAACTCTTCTTTCCTCGGAAATATCTAATAATCCCCTGAATCAGACCCTGATAATTCGTGTATAATTCGGTCAATTTGCTTTGTAGTAATGTCAATCGACTCTGCATGGATGAGCTTAATTGGGGGTTCAAGCAGAGTGTTTCCCTTAGATTGCCTTTTGAACTCCGTAGTCATGGAAACTACAGCATAAAAAGCAAAGGGGAAATAGCATCCCGCTAATACCCAATATCCTGCATGGCCAATGACTGTTCAAACATACATAAGACCACAGTTGTTGATGAGAATCAATTACATTCGGCTGTTGTGATGTACGAGAAGAATAATGCTGCCAACTGAGAGAAAAAATACATCGTCCCGATAGACAGCGCTTCATTGATCGGGAAACTCATCTCTAAAAGTGAATCTATCGCAAGTGGTGCATAGGAGATAAAGCCGATTCCTTCCAGAGAATTTAAAATTGGCTCAAATGATAATGTAGGAGGGAGGCTACCTACAGTGCAGCTTAGCACCATCAGAGCAGAAAAAGGTACAGCACTATCTTGCGAATAATACGCCATCAATAACTTGTAGCGGTCGAAATAAGATAGTTAACTCTCGGAGCTTACCAGGACAAAAAAACCGAACATCACCATGAACTTAATCATCTGATCAAAATTCGATTTTTTCTTGCATTTGATTATCAGGGCAGCCATCATCGCCCCTAAGAAGCCCGCTCCATAATAGTCCATTCCTAGATATCCTATCTGAAGCTATATTCATTCAATTTTTTCAGTCACCTTTCAGGTTTTTAGATATTTTACCCCATCGAACTTGTGCATTTTGAGCACATGTATGGTTGTGTTTGGAAGCGTGAACGCGGCACCAAAAGCTAGAGTAATTACTTTATCAGGTTGATTCAATAGCTGCTGATACCTGCTCCAAAACTGATTGCTGTTCGCACATAGGATTTGCTTGTCCAAAGCTCTGCAATAGTCTTCTTTATGGTATATTTCCTCTCATGGGTTTTTACGTACTAAATAGATTGGTATTTACTTAATTCAATGAAAGCTACCTCTGAGTAACTAGGAGGACTTTTTGGCCGATTTCTCACAACACCGATCAAAATAAGCATAGGAACGCTTGCAATGATTGCCTGTTGAAGGAATAGGTCTTTGAAAGCAGACTTTTGTATCAAAATAGTCAGATCAGATTATAGAATAAATCCCGTAAAGAAATATTACCTCTAAGTCACTATGTTTGGTGAAATAAAACGAAGGGTAAATAAGCCCGATGGACCCTCCAAGATAATTCGCCATACATCCGATAATCAGCGCATAAAGTCTCTCTGCTACTGAAAACCATCGTTCTGCGATAACTAGAATATTTAATAAATTCATTGCAAGCGATTAGGGGTTCCTTTATGGTTGGTTATGTTACTTGGAAGGCAAACGTAAAGTCCGCTTGAGGAGAGTCCTTCTAAAAGCGAACTACCAAGCGTGTAGTAATAATTCGGTCCTCCAATAAATCTCATCCATCCTGCTAATGTAGTACAAGTCGCTGCTAGCAGGACGTGAAGTGGGAGAAAGTCAGAGGCTGTAAACATAACCTATGAAAATTATAATCAGAGCCTACTAAATTTGGTTGACGGACAGGTGTCATGGTGACTATAGTCACGGCTATTGAAGAAAAACTGAGTTCTAAAATGCTAAACTCTGTCCGTTTGAAATATTGTTTTGATTCTTTGGTGAGTGATGCAAATGTCGTCCGTAGGATTCCATTCGAGAGGCTATAAGTGCAAATGTTAAGGGAAAATTTATGAATGATAAAAAATACCTGAAAAGTGCATAGCCAATGAGAATGAGCCAGCGTTTCTTCTCAAGTTCAATTTTGAAACTTGTTAGAGGTCCTAAAAGAAGTCAGTCATTGAAGAATTTGCTGGTGATGTGTGTTACTGGTGTCGACCTCTTGCTTCTCGTCTTGGATAGATTTCATCATTTTGGATTATATTTTATTTTGATATGCTTGCTGATCTTTTCTGATTCAGCTATATTACTTGTTCAACAATTTTTTCCTTTCGAAATGGAATATTTCATCCTATTCATTAAATAAAATTAATCACTGAGAAGCCTGAATTGTCTGATCACAGAATCATAATGCCAAAATTGATGGTTTTCGAGAGAAAGGAGAAAAACTTTGTTAACCTTCATCCTTTTTTGGTATTTTTCAATGGGGATTCAATTCTCTTCCCCCCCCCCCAAATCTGACTGAACCACTTCCGACTCTTTACAAGTTTTTTTTTTTGTCGTTTCAGTTCGTCAAGCATCTTTTATGCGACAGAAGACTTCAATTGTATCAATGCCTATAAGAATGTGCATAGATGTTTCGAAAGGTAATTCGTACGACTATGCTGCTAGATCAAGTATTTTAGCTTTCAGAATAGAAAGACCAGTTTCTTCGATCCTAATATCATTTACGATGAGTTTTGTTACGGAACTAAGAATTTGTTAACATCAATTTACAATAAGCAAAGATATATTTTCCTTTAATACAAAAAAGCAACTATTTACGACTCAAAATACAAAGAAGAATTACGACCTTAATGTAAAGAATGTAGATTCATCGGAATTCGAATTCTACAGTTCGGACCTATGACCTCTATGTACGGCATCTCCGTATTTTTAATCCATTCTCGAAATTGCTTGTAATCCATATACTAATCTCATGTCACCAGCAAGAATCATATAATCTAATTACCTCTGTAGTTGTATAGGTCTTAAAGTCCTTAGCCACCTCGGCAGCCAGTTTAGGCCGCTGCGCTTCAGCCCAATGAACAATTTTTTTGGAATTTGGATTATCCTTAGATTTTGGATCGCTTAGCATTTTCGCTTGGAGATCTTCGAACGCTTGCATCCATGACAATTCATACATCTTAACGAACTCGTTTTTACTAATCTTCTCGTCTTCGTCGCAATCAAAACATTTGAAAGAGTCTATCAATGGAAAAACTTCAATCTATCGAACCAAAAAGATTGGATTCTTACATCTGATTCGTGATTCTTCGCTCTCAATCAAAGAGATCACTCCTTGTAGGTATTCATCTTCCTCGAGAGTTCCGCTGCGATCCTTAGATTGAGATTAATTTACTTTTTCTGATCATTTCTTTTTACCGTATCAAATATATTGTATAGTCGATCTCCAAGAGGAGTATTTCCAAGCCTGATGAAGCCGTAGGCTTCTAGAAACCCAACTGCAGAAATAAAACCTGGTTTCGTTATTGATCCGTTCTTTGAATATCTTTTGAATTGTTCTCTCGCCACTTTTTCCAATTCCTTTTGATAATAGGGCATTTTAAAGAAAATGAACAGTTTGGCTGACCTTATTGCTACTGCTACTGCTCTGCACTTGTTGATTTCCCATAGTGTTTGTAATTTTGGGTGGTTCCGTTCTTCCTTTTAATTTTTAATTTTTCTATCGGTTTAAATGCTTTCAAGCACAATTTTTCTAGCATTTAATTAAGCTTTGGCGATAGCAAGAAAGAGAGAGACAAGAATTCGCATTTGGACCCTTTTCTTAAAGAATATAAAACGATATCTTTAAAACACGATTACAATGCATTTGCATTACCAATAACAAAAGGAAGGCTTGTATTATGAGTGTAATGGCTATAAATGCAATTAAGATTTATTACAAAATGAAGAAACAATAGTAAATATCTCGATTTCAAGCACTCTGTACATCTCTTTTAAATAGAAAGCTAACACCGAGGCGGACAATCTCTATAAACTGGTGCTATTCTTTTTACTCAGCACCTCCTGCACAAAGTTCTGACAATCTATCATCGTTAGCGGTTTTCTGAAAAAGAAGTCAGCTCGACACGTCTTCATCGGATTCATCACCTCGTCTTTGTCCTGCTCAGTACAATTCGCTGTAATCACAACAATTTTCACCCTCTCCTTCCTCCTTTGCAACGTTTCCAGAGCCCTTATATGCTTGCAAGCCTCAATTCCGTTCATAATCGGCATCTGCAAGTCCATTGTAATAAAAGAGAAATATCCCTCGGGCTTTTGCTTGTAAATTTCCACTGCTTCTGCTCCATTTTCAGCATGGATGGCGAAGATATTCAGCTTCTTTAGGTAGGAGGTCAATATTTCTCTGTTCATCTTCTCATCGTCCACGACCAGAGCGAATTTCTTCATGTCTAGAGTCATAGAGGACAAGCTTTTGAGGAAACTTTTGGATGTTTGGAATTGCGAAGGCATTTCTGAAGGAATTCTAATGATGATGGAAGTTCCAACGCCTTTTCTTGTGTAATATCTGATCTCTCCATCCATCAGCCGGACGAGCTCAGTCGAAACGTAAATCCCAAGTCCCTTCCCTCCGAGCTGTTGGGTCAAGCGGCTGTCAGTGTGGAAGATCGATTTATATAACCACGGGAATATGGAACTGTCCATCCCGCAGCCGGAGTCAATAATCTCGATTTTCAAATCTCCTTTTTGCGCTATATTCACGGGCGAGTAATCTTCACAGCCCGGGCCGAACACCGACTTGCCGGTGTCCAAGACAAAATAATCTTTCTTAGTATCATGCGTGAAAACCGGGACTAAATTAATCTTTGATGTATCGCACGTTTCGAGAACGTCTTCCAGCGCAGCGCTTGACCTCGCTGAAGATTTATCCTCAGCCGTTTCGGCGGTTTCCTCAATGATTTTATACAAAGGCTTTTCTGATATATCAAGCAAAGTGAACGTGTCAGCTGCATTGACGGTCGCTTGGACTGTCTCGCAGAAAGGTCTCAACGAGAAAATGTTCTCATAGTGACTGGAGAGTTTGGTCGGCATGCTGCTGAGTCTTGGATGCCATGAAACAATGATTTTGATATTGCCTTTTTCTGTAAATTTCACTGAATTAGTAAGCATATTGTGACACACCTCGAGCACCTTCTCCTCATCAAGCACAAGGTACTTAGGGACATTCTTTGAGAGGTAGAGCTGCCCTCTCACCCTCTTCTGCTTCAGTTTCTGGCAATTGAGCGCCCAAAGGCTTTCACACATTTTCTGAACAGAGGACTTTTTTTTATTAATCTCAATGGCGCCGAGCTGTATCTTTGACGCGTCGATGATGTTATTTGCCATTTGTAAGAGAAGATCTGCGGACCATTTTATCGAAACCAGCTTTTCGCGGACGCCTTTGTCTTCGAACTGAGCGTCCTCGAGAAGCTCCAAGTTCCCGATGATTGAATTTATAGGGTTTCTGAGCTCATCTGACACTTTGGTGATAAAATTCCGCTTTGCGTTTACCGCTTGCTCAAGGGCTTTGTTGCTGGTTTCTAGCTTCTGGACGGTGTGTTTCAGCTCTTCGGAGTATCGGAGAGTTCTCTCTTTGGATTCTAGGAGCTCGTTGTTTAGATACTTGAGTTCTTGGTTCTGCTGCTGGATTCGACAAGCGTCCTTTTCAATACTGGAATGGATAAGCTGCGAGCCAACGTAGCTCATGATGCTGGTGAGAATGAGCGACCAATAAGCTTTTTCGTGGCTTCGTTGGAGCTCTTCTAGGCTGAGAGGAGATGCTCTGAGAAATTTCATTAAAATTAAGAACCAAAACAGCAGCATCATCTCGAATTTCCTGCCGGAGACAACGACGCAACCGAGCGTAGGGCATATTGCAAGATATACACTTGTTTTGAGAGTATCTTCCGTCGAATTGCATAAGAAACCGTGCCAGATCAAACAATACACTGCTATTATGTATCCAGAGAAGTGGCTCTTTATGAATTTTAGCTCAAGCAGCAGGCTGAAGATTCCCAGCTTCGAATTAATCATATCTAGATTGACGGGGAAAAACAAAGAGAGCAAATAGTTGAAAATGCTGAAAGCGATGAGGCAAATCAGAAATTTAGCTTTCATCTTGATTTTGATATCTTCAGACCCACCTGTCACATTATCCGCTAGGTTATTGAACAAGGCGGTCAAAGTTGATAAAACGTTCATCATGCTTTCACGTTTGTGAAATGCGATTTTTCAAGATTGAAAGGTTTTTAAGCAATTAATGAGATAATCGGAATAAAAGTCAAGAAACCGAACATGCCCTTTTTAAAAAATTAATAAATAAATCTCATCCAACTGGATTTGATTCCTGGAAATTCGAGAGGAAATTTAGAATTCCTAAATAACACGAACAATATATGCTCAAAACGATTTGAGGAAGTGCTATTCGCTGCTTTGGCTTAGCTGGAGACTTAGTAGCGATTTTAATCGGACAAGTCATTACAGGCTACAGATGTATGTCCGAATTGCAATGGCTATTAACCTATTGGTTGTTTCAAGGATAGAGGTCAACTAAGTGTAGTTGTTGTTTTTTTAAGGGTTACCTAAACAGTCGTGGACAGTCAGCTTATTTAGGTGTATGATGATCTCAATTATTAGACAAATGAGAAATTCCCATTTAAGGCAGTTTGTAAACCTAAGTAAGGGTATTGCGCGCCTATATATTAAATTCTGCAATTATATGAGAGTCTCGATCATCCATTCAATGCTGGTATGGGAGGCTTTGGATCGGATGTTGTTCTCGAATAGGCATTATCATAGGATTCAAGATATTTACACTCGAAGCATAGGGCCTTGCTACTCTGATGAAGGCGTGATTTTCAAAGAGAAAATGAGGTTTGGAGTCTCAAAAGTCTTAATATTGGCTCTGTTACCAATGAGAGCTTTATGTATTTTCTGTTCTGTTGGTACTGAAAATTTTCGAAAACTGCTGGAAAAAAATTTTTCAGTTAAATTCAGGTGATTCGTTTAATTGTGCGATAATAATCAGGAACGCGAGACAATATTAGCTGAAAAATTTTGAAGTTTATCTTTGGGTGTTATCTGAATCATCAACTTTTACTGCTTTAATGCTGTTTAAAAAATTCTAAAGATTTGCTTTGTCTTTGTTAAGTTGACCATAAAGAATGCAACTCAAGAGATATTTATAGAGGTTTTTTTCCTTCTCTAAGGGGTGAATGAGTGTAGCTAAGAGTTATAACCAACTCTTAATTTGTTTTTAGTGTTGCAATGTATTTTTTCGTAATGTATTTCTGTAGGAAGGAGAGATTAAGGGTGAAGCAATTGATTTCACAAAAGATTAATAAAAGATTAATATGTCATGAACTGTAAGGTAGTTTTATTAGAGAGCTTGCTGAGATTTTAAAGTAAAGCATATCATTGATGTTAATGCGACTTTCAACTCTCTGATCTTCGAGAAAATCGTCAATTCAGACATAACGTCTTTAACATAAGAGCTTTATGAGCAGTGTGATATCTCGAAGAGGAATTAGCGTCAATTCTATCTGAAACTCTCTCAGAATTATACTTAAGGTCTGTTTCGCAACTCTATTGCGTTTGTTTAATTATTCAAGGAGATTCTACAGGAACTGCTTTAGACCGCGCCGCTGCAATTTGCTCCATTCTCTCAGTTTGATAAACGTTGGATATTGTTCTATTCTCATTGAAAACACGTGTAATGTGAATTTCCATCATCATTTTATTTTTAGAAAGTACTAAAATTTTAGATTCAATAAATTAAGATATGCATGTCCTCCTAATGACAAATTACGCAATAGAGTTTAGGCTTCAAATGTATATATGGCCTATTAAAATAGGTCAGGAAGCTCTTCATGCGAAATTCCAACAGAGCCGCTTACATAATATCGTGATCCCAATTTCAATTTCGACTTCATCTGTGCCTTCTGGAGGGTCATACGGGACTTCCAACATTCGCAGCCATCCTCAAGACTTTTTTGGCAGATTTTATAATACTTCTTCTTGCAGACTGAGCAATCCATCACACCTTCTTCCTCATTATCATTGATTCGATAGATATTTTCACAGCCAGGCCGAGGACAAGTTCGATATCTTTGAGAATTCTTTTCAAGGTAAGCTTTATAGCTGTTTTCCCACAGTTTCGCTAGGATGTTTTCTGGAGCAATATTCCTAATATCCAGCAGGCAAACCAACACCCGCTCGTCACAAGCTGGACAGCATATCGGCAGATTCTCAGGATGACTCGCACAATACCTGAAATAGCCTTCTAAACATTTGACGCATAGCTTGTGCCGACAATTCACAAGTCGATACCCATTAGAAATAACCTCGTAGCAAATAGGACATTCTTGACTCATGTCTTCTTCGTCAGCTGAGAGTTTTTGTGTTAAGCACTTCATGAGGTGATCCTCAGCTAAATTAACTTCCTCTGCTCTCCCAGAAAGGAATATCTTCTTTTCACATAATCGGAGATCGTACTCAACGTATGGATAGTACATCATTATATTTCTGAGTCCCATTGCTTCATTGCGGATCAAGTCGCGTACGTTATACCCTCGGAATGAAATCACTTTGGATTTGGTAGTTTCCGTCTGAATAAAGTTATCAAGTGTTTCTTGGACTTTGGCGACATCCTTTGAATCCCCAATGATCTTAAGGAAGTCCTGGTAAGAAAGTAGCTGGATGATGACATTATAGTCTTTTTCAAGTTGCTGGCAAAATTTCCTCCCTTCTCTTCCTTTCAAAAGGTAGAATTGACTCCTGTTTTTCAGATAATATGACGTTCCCGTAAGTACTTTCTGCAGTTCAGTCATCGCGTACGACATGCTAAATTTATCCTCACTTTGGACTCTGAGGGTTGGTGTCTTGTACTTATGGGTCTTTCCTTTGTAAATGCTTGAATCTCCGTTTACTCCAAAAATGTGTATCCGCACCGCTCCATCCAACTTCTCCAGGATCTCTGTAATCTTCTTCTCCATATCTTTTTGAATTATCCCAAACGTCCGATGATCCAGTCTCCAGGTTCTATCTCGGCTTATCTCAACATAGACACGAGATTGGCTGAAAATGTTTGCTTTCCCATCAAAAGCCTCAACTAACTGCTGGGCCAGTTCCTCATTGTTCACAATAACCTCCCCAGCTCTTTTGTATTTTAACTTCTTGTCGTCTGAGGTCGAAGGTGGGTAGAGTCTGATTTTGCCTTCATCTTGAATGAATTCTCGTAGTTTTGCTTTGAATTTTCGCTCTTCGAGGCCGTTGATAGCATCTTCTGTATCTGCAAAATTATCTTCGCGGAACACGACAGCAAACTCTATCCAGAAGTTTGGGAATAATCCTTCGAAAAATTTCTTCAATGCCGTCGCATCTGTAATTGCTGAGAGATTTTCCACTTTCATCACTCTTGAAGATTTCATGGTAAAACCACACTCCAGGCTTTTGCCATCTAATTCTGTAGTAAATGGGTCTGCATAGTCGCTGGGATCTTCGTCGCTCTCTAGTTTGTCATCGTCTTCTTCCTCTGAAAGAGATTCGTCAGAACTAATTATTTCTTTTTTTTCAGGTATCACGCAATCAGCCTCTGATTCGTTCATATCAGAGTCGAGTTTTTCAACAAGTTTCTTTTTTTCTTTTTGTTTTGATTCTTGGGCTCTTCTTTTCTGTTTTTCTAGCATGGCCTTTTTTCTTTCATTTTCACGCTCCATTTTAGCCATTGCACGCCAACATTCTTCTCGGTCGAAAAAGCCAACAATACCCTCGCATTTTGACTTCCCTACAAGCCACTTAAAGGTCACCTTGATGCTAGTTGATGGTGTGCGTCCTTTTGCTGTTAGTGGGAGAATTCTCATATCTACGACGCGACTTTGCAGTTGCTCAAGTGCTTCCTTCGCAGACTCTTTTGTTTTAAACACAATTTCACCATCTGACCGGCCAGAGCCCTTCACCTTTCTGATATCGACGCGCTCCACCATCCCGAACATCTCCAGATCCTCTTTGATCTTCTCTCTGCTGTCAGACGGATAATCGAAAAACTCCAACGCGCGAAACTCGTCCTCGAGCAAAATTTGCTGAACGTCTGCTCCGCTGCCCAGAATTACACGTATTTTTCCCGTGGAGGTCACGCATCTCTCAACTGTATCAAAAAACGAGGCCTCGGCATACTGGTCAATGATTTTCTTGCTGAGCGCCTTCACTTTTTCGACTTCTTTGGTTTCAGTCCAAAAGACCACTTCATCGTCCCTCTCTTTAATCTGTATGTAGGTATTCGTTGTTTCCTTTAGAGTTTTAATAAGGTTTCCTCTCTCTTTCTTAATGCATTCGATAATGCTTGAACTCAGCTTTTGATAGGGTATATCCACGTACAATGGGTAGTCTTCCAGCGAGAGGATATTAAATTTCTCCAAAAACCCTTTCGGAATGAGGTGTTTGATCCAGTTGATGTCTACGTAAGAAGCGACCTTTGTACAAAAATAGTCATTGACGAGCTGAATCTCGCCGCAAATGATCCACCGAGGGTAGATTCCTTGGAGGTTCAAGCTGCTCGCTCCGTGAATACGAATCACTTTGTTTTCTCGCAGGAAGGTGTAGCCTAGTTCATGGAAACCTGAAAACAGAGCTAAATTGGGGAAGAAAGCGCAAAGACAGCATTGTAAAATATTAGCTGTCTTTTCATCAATTTCTAAGTGCTCAGGGTATATGATTTTATCAAATTCAGGCACAGTTTGCAAAATTCTGTTGGGATTCTCCAATTCTGACGCTGTAGAGGCAACAGATTGCTCATTGATACAATCTATGGTGGATTCAAAGGTACATTCATCGGAGTTCTCTTTCACCGCAGTTGGATAATAAAGCTCAATATCGTCATAGGCGCCATATACGTTCTGGATTTCTTGAGGGAAATTATCACTGGTTTCGACGAAGGCGATCAACTCCTCAGCTTGACTTTTTACGGCGTCCTTAGCTTGGCTATTATTGGTCCTCTTTTCGATAATCTCAGAAGTCAAGAATTTATGCTTTGGATTAGTTCCCATTGCTTTGATCTGTATCAGGACTAACTTGAGCTCATCAAATAACTCTTCCGCTTGACTTAGCGCCTTGGGATTGATTGTGTTGTGGTAGCACCACGCTTTCCTCCGTTGAGTATGGGATCGCATCGATTCCCAAATCCTAAAGATGTTGAGATAGGTCATTAAATCTCCTGTTGGATGGCAAAAATCGAATTTCCTACGATCTGAGTACTCCCATTGGTCGCTATCCCTTCCTCTATGGAACAGGTCGCCTGCGAAGCTCATTACGCTGATGATTTTACACACATCTATTTCGCAGCCTCGCAACACCGCTTCCAGAATCGCACGAGAAATCGGAGGGTCAGTTGGCAACATACCCATCTGATTTCCGAGCTGGGTGATTCTTTCTTTGTCATCCAGAGCTCCAAGCAATCTGAGGTTTTCTATCGCTAGTTTCAAAGTTTCTCTCTTCGGATTTTCAATAAAATCGAAGTTCAATACATCGTCGATAAACTGCTTGACCTTCAGAACCGCGTGATCTAGATTAATTCTCTTGAGTTCAGGGGTCTTAAAGACCTCCATTTCAGCAAAATCTTTTTCGGAATAGATTCGGTAGCATTTTCCTGGCATTGTGCGTCCTGCTCTTCCCGCTCGTTGGTTTGCTTGGGCCTGGGTGATGCTTTTCGTTACCATTACAGTGAGTTTTTTGATTTCATCATAGACATATTCACGGTCGTATTGAATGTCGATGACGACACTAACGTTGTTGATTGTAACAGCAGTTTCAGCGATTCGTGTGGAGAAAATGACCTTGGTCAGTTTTTTCCCAGACCGCGATTGGCTAAAGACTCTCTGTTGCTCGTACGGGGTCAATCTACCGTGCAAAGGCAGGAAACAGAATTTTTCGGGGTCGTACTTCTCAAGTTTCACTCTGTTTAGCAGATATTCAATCTCATCGACTCCTGCTAAAAACACGAGGATATGACCTTCAGATGCTTGGTCCTCCTTCTCGTCCTTACTCTTCTCCTCTTCCCAGTTTGCATCGTCATCGCTAGTGCTTATAGAGCTTCTTTGCTGAAGAATCTCCTTGAGCAGTGCTTCAATCGCGTCAAGATAACTATAGTAATTCTTCATCGGTTTGTAGATTATTTCCACTGGATAGTTCCTTCCTGATACTCTCAGCGAAGAGCAGTTAAAGTAGTTCACAAAGAGCTCTTCGTTCAGCGTCGCTGAGGTGACGATGAATCGTATGTTTGGGTTTCTGGCCGCGGTTTCTTTTATTAAACTCAGCAGGATATCGGTATTGATATTTCTCTCATGCGCTTCGTCTATTATTACGCATGAGTATTTACTTAGCGTTCGGTCAACGAGCAGTTCGTCAAGGAAAATTCTGTCTATCGTAAACAAGATTTTCGTGTTTTTTCCCGAGACGTTCTTCAGACCAGTTTGAAATCCGACCAAGTCTCCAATCGGGGACTTTAACTCCTCAGCGACTCTTTTAGAGACCGTTTGGACGGCTAGTTTCCGAGGCTGTACGCAAGCAATCAGTTTATTCTGTTTCTGAATGAAAGGCGTTTCCAGCATATATTGGACTATCTGAGTACTCTTTCCGGAGCCCGTCTCACCGATAAGAATTAAAAACTGATTCGTCTCCACCTGCTTCATGATTTCGCTCTTTTTGGCGTAGATCGGAAAAGCTGAGATAAGTCTTTGCCGTTCGATGGACCATCTAGCAGAGACTTCCTTGACGATTTGTTCTGGGTTTTCGCCCATATCTCCTCTTGTTTTGGCCTCTTCAGTTAGTTTTGCCAAAAATCTCATGTATTCGGTTCTCTGAGCCTCCAACTCCTTGAGTTTTTCATACGCTCCTTTTAACCGCGCGTCTTCAGCCTTTGTGCGCGTGTCTTTTTGAAGCAACTCAATGAGATCATCTTGCTCTTTAATCTTATCATCGTGGTTTAATAAATCCGCATCTTCTTCCCAATTGTCTAATTTTTTCAGGAGATTTTCGTAATTTTCATTCTTCTGCAGCTCGAAGTTAGTATTAGTTTTGTCAGTAGCAATCAGGTGTTCTCTTTCGTCAGAGGAATCCACATTATCAATGCAGAAAAAATCTTTTGAAATTAAAGATTCGATAACTTTAATTACTTTCTCCTTGTTAAAATACGCTAACGTTTTGGCATGTCTCAACAGATCTTCAAGCTCTGATTCTGCGAATTTATCATTGATTTCAAGACCAATTTCATGTTCTTTCTTAAGTCGAAGGTTCAATAAGAACCGCTCGATTCGTGGATCAGAATCATTTTTCATTTGTTGAGATTGTTGGGCTTCAGTAGACTCTTTTGGAATCGCTGAGTTCACAAACCGATTCTTTGGATTTGATCTGCTGGCTTCGAAGGCTTTGTCGTATTTGCTAGGTTGCTTCGCTGTGGTTTCCTGCCGATCTAAAGTGGGTTTGCTTTCAACTATACAATTTGGTTTTTCGTTTC
>ENA-UOTX01000377-UOTX01000377.1-compost-metagenome-genome-assembly--contig:-NODE-377-length-48635-cov-13.775588_pt1 | contig 48635 bp, 31 predicted proteins | sample MGYA00238143_ERZ746982 | MGnify/ENA primary metagenome ERZ746982 (study PRJEB28758, sample SAMN06268862) | compost metagenome | isolation source: single cell | place: USA: California, Emeryville, Joint... | reverse complement strand
GGTGAGGAGACACATAGTCCTTTCATGTCTTATCCAAGCGAACAAAATGGTCTTCCAAGGAAGAATAAGAATCTAGATTTGCAAAAATTCCAAATGAAAAGAAGGGATTTGTTGCTTCAGGCCAATATGAAAGCTTATGAGCAAAGCATGTCTAAAGAAATCAAATAAACTGTGACTTGCACATAGATAATTTGTGTAATTAATTGTAGTTTTAGGTATAGAATTAAGAGCGTGATATAACTATCCGGTTAATAACAAAGCATAGACCTTGTGTTAGTGGTAAAGGAAAATTATTCCCAAGAAATTCGAGTATGTCTGCTTATTAGCTGCGGAAATTTATCAATACCACAATTTTTTCTGCGAAGAGGGTTTTGTAGCCTCTCAACAGAGGGATGGACTGGAAGACTAGGAGAATAAAACCTGACTCATTAATACGACATAGTTGTGGTTTGTTTCTTTCTTTGTTACAAAGGTCAAATTTTAGATGCTGAAAATTGATGCGCTATTTTAATTTGAATCTTCGATTTTGACAGTAACTCCCTCAAGGGTTCGTAAGCGTAATGGATGAGGTAGTATCTAAACTTTCATTTTCTCTCAAGGTTTGCTAACTGAAAACTATCTCAAATTGAGCTCTACTGATAAATATCAAACACTTTAGCGTGGAGAGTAGCATCTTCAAATTGCCGTGAAATTCTATAATTTCGGTGATAATTAGCCTTTTCTCACCACCCTTTTAATTTAACTGAGCCACACAAAGTATTTCGATCCAGTGGATCATGTGACATGATTTCATAGAGCAAAGCAACTACATTTTCGAAAATAAATCTACTAAACTCCAGTTTCAACACAATTATCAAAAGATCTTCCATTAGTGTCTCAATATTTTGAAGGCAGGCAACTCAAATTCTGTGCCACTCTCAAAGGTTCATCTTAATACACAAACTTTTAATCCTACGAAAGACTGTGAAGCTTCGCAAATCAATGAGTATATTATTTTACAGTACGCGGAGAAATAAAATTATTAATAAAGTTTTTAAAGTCATTCTCAAACTTTTATTGATATCCAAAAACTCTCATTGTATTAGATATTAATTTGGCTAATCTGCCTGCAAATAAACTCGTCAAATCGCAACAGTTTCCAATAGTCATAATCGTCATGTATACCCCTGCTTATTCACCACAGAAAGGAGGCTTAGACTCACAAGCGCCTAGATACCTCAGTCAGCATAACACCCCTCAAAAACATGAGGCACAAAACACTAATCAAAAGAAATATAACCCAACGTTGATCTCTGACAAGACCTTTACCGACCCAATCTACCCTGGCTCCAATAACGTCCAACCATTTAATAGACCCTACTCACCAATCCGCAAGAAAAACGAGGTATCAGCGAAAATTGGTTCTCCAGAACATCTCCAAGCTCTCTCTGGCGAAAAAGGCGTCAGGAGCCCACCCCGAGAAGGCTTGGACTCTCAGAAACACCAAAGATGGGGTTCTCTGAATCGCCAGGCTTTAAAGTTTGAAGAAAACCATGAAACCTCAAAGACCATGAATAAAGGGCAGCCTGAGACCACGAACGTGCGTCCAAGTACTGCTACCGAAAACCGAGCTAGCAAGCAGCCAGAACCAACCACAAAACAGTCGAACCAAGCGGTCGCTCAAAGCAGAAACGCGCCTTCTTATTATCTTCCAAAGACACATTTTGATTACGGACGACCAGCCACGGCAACAGGAGGATCAAATAACGCAATGCTGAGAATCAACCTTGAACCTTCAAAAAATCAATCAAATCCAACAGATTACAGTCTTGAGGAGAGAAACTACAGCCAAAATATCAAATCTGTCTACTCTTCACCTCAACGCCTCACGTCTCCTCAGAAGCAGTCTGCAAACGAGGGTTTCCCTGGAAAAACCGCTGAGACGGTCACGAGCCCAAAGCTGCTCGAGGAAGCACCACAGCAAATTAAAATCGAACTTGAGGGACAGAAGCACCAAGCTCCAGAAGCTAATGTTGAAAAAGTTGACTCGGCTTCAATGCAAGGAACAAGAACTCCACAAAGAGTTGATGAGGTTCGGAGCCCTACCTCCCAGAAAGATTCAGATGTTTCGAGTACGGCAAGCGATGCTTTGCTCTGTGATCCGTGCGTGAACGATGTTCTTGCTAAAAGAAAGCAAAGATGTGCAGGTTCTCATGCACAAGCCGATAAGGAATTCTATGCTCAAAGAGGCAGAGATCTTACTGCGCAATTGCAGGAGCAAGAGCTTAGGCAGATGACGCTTGATGCCAGAAAGCGAGAAGCTTCGCTTCACAATAAGCGAGCTGGAGAGGAACAAAAGGCGAAACTCCGTGAGATGAAGCAGAGAGAGCAGGAAGAATATAGAAACCAATGCAAAGGAGTTGAAAGGGCAGCAGCTGAGGCGCTTGAGAACCAACTTGAAAGACAGAATAAATACCGCCAAGAACTCCTCGGTCAAATCGAAGAAAAGCAAAGAAGTCCTCCACGCAAATCAAGCCAGGAAGCTGAAGCTACAAGTCTTCTGTTGAGAGGAAATTATAATATCGTTGGTGTTGATACTGAACTCAAAAACGCTTTACTGAGCCAAATTAAGGAAAAGCAGGAGAGAGCTGCTCAGGAAAAGCTCAACAGGAGCGCTATCAATAAGCAAGAGTCTGAGAATTTGAATATTCAGGCTGAACAGACGCAATTGAGAGCGGAGGCGCAAGAACTTCTGAGAAGAGAGGAGTTCCGTAAAGCAATTCAAGATGGGTTGAATGCTGCACAGCGTAGAAGAGAGCATGCGAGCGCAGAGAAATTAAAAGACAGAGAAGAACTGCAGAGGAGCATGGGCGACTACATTTACAATCAGGATGCGATAAATAGAAGGCGACAGGCTGAGATGGAAGCACACCGCGATTTCCTTCTAAAGCAAATTGATGAGAAAAGAAGATCGAGCAGTCCTCAAAGACAGTCACCAGAAGAGAACCTTTCATGTAAAATTTTTATCCTTCTCATTTCCTTAATCACACAATATACACAGTCTACAAGACCTTTACTTCTGGGTACGAGGATAACGAAGCGAAAAACCAATTAAGAGATTTCCTATTGGCGCAAATAGAAGAGCAGAAGAGGAGAAAAAGCCAGGAGAGAATGCCCTCGAACGAAGCCACAGGCCTCAATTTCTTTGGACGATACTATGCTGCTGGAGGCATTCCTCCAAATGAACTCAGAGATCAGCTGCTTGCTCAAATTAATGAGAAAGAAGCTCTCAAGGCCAAGAACCGTGAGGTACTGTTGCTTTTTTTTGTTGTTGGCAATCAATTGATTTATTTTAACTAGGACGAGTTAAATGAGGCTCGAGAATCAATGAGACTGCAAGAACAGAAGAGAGATGAAACGTGGAGAAGATCAGTTGAGGCAGAGGCGCGAAAAAGAGATGAATTGAGGAGATCTCATGATGAGATGATTGAAAGAAAGGCTCGAAGCAGAGTAAGCTAATGGATTTCGATGTGAATAAATAATGGGTGAAATAGAACGATGAGAAGATGCAACTTAAAAATGAAGAATACGCACCTGTTGGCACATACTCGCATCATTGGAATCCTATGATGCTTAGCCCAAATCAATTGAGAGATGAGCTTTTGGGACAGATTAATGAAAAGCAAAGGCAAGCAGAAGCTCTAAGGGTATACTTATCTGTTTTTTTGGTATTGATGCTGAACTACTGCTTTTATATAAAAAGAACGAGATTAAAGCCCAGAACGAGCAAATCGAGAGAGATTTGGCCATTCAAAGCGAGGTAAGATTTTCGAACCGTCATTCTCTAACAGCAAATTGCTCAAAAATAAATAGCTTAGACAAAGGGCCGCAGAAGAAGCTAATAATTTAAGAAGACAAGATCTTCGAGATACTTTATTGAGTCAGATAGCGCAAAAGAATCAAGAAAGAGTTTGATTTTGTTTTGGAAGTGGTCTAATTGGCTATTAGGAAAACCAAAGAAGCCAAAAGAAAGATCAGCAAATCGAACGAGAGGTCACTCAATCAAATGGCTTCGAAAGCTACCATCGCGCTCTGGAGCAAGAAAGAAATAAAATGAGCGAATATCGCGACGACTTGCTCAAGCAGATCAGTCAAAGCCCTGAAAGAATTGGAAAAATTGCAGATGGAAACACTAGTCTCAGTATGCCTGGAGCAGGGCAAAGACTCTATGACAGCGAGCAACTGAGAAAAGATTTGTTGGACCAAATCTCTCAAAAGAACAGAGAAAAAGAGGAAGCCAGATTGGTAACTCTTTCGGTTGAATGATAATAGGCTCATTGTATTATGCGATAATAGAGAGACTTGCATGAGTATAACAAGAATCTCGAGATCATGGAAAAAAATAGCGAAGAAGTAGGCGCATTTCCCCTCTTTGAAGATAAACTGAATACTTTACACTTATTAGGCTTACAAGAAAAAACTTGTGACTGATAAGCAGAAAATGATGGCGGTTATGAACGAGCTCGCTGAGTACAGAGCCCGTAAGCAAAAGGAAAAGGTAAAAATAATTTTGGTCGCCTTTCTGAAGTTTTTTCCGAATCATTAGGAAACTCAAGAGAAACAGAGAGAGCTCAATAAGCTTGGAAATAAGGACTATATGAATTCAATGCAAAAAGCTCATCAAGAGGCAGCAGAAAGAAGCTATTTGATGAAGAAGGAGCTTAGCGATGTTTTGAATCAGCAGATCCAGGAGAAATCTGCAACAAAATTGGCAGAAAAGCAACAGTACAAAGTCTCTGCTTCAACTTCGCTGGCGACAAGATGCGCTGACTCGGATCTCACAGACTGCGATCGCTGCCATAGACCATATGAAAGATCAAAGCTAACGAACAAGAAATCTTTACAACTTAAGAGAAAATGCTAAAATAAGTGATAACTCAATTTTATTAACGATTTATTACGCAAATTTTCACAAATTTTAAAAATGAGTTAAGAGTAATGTTGGCAAGCTTGGGCACAAGCTGCCTTCGGAAATAGTTATAAGATTTTCAAAGAAATCAAGACTCACAACAACAAATAACGTGATCTTTCAGAATTAAGATCTGCTTTTGCATCTTGATGGAAAAATTTCAATATATCATTTTGCTTGATAATTCGAGGTGGCCCTTAGCATAGGCTCTTTGTAGAGAAAATGAGGTTATATCTCGTGTCAATTGTTTGTTTTAGCTCTTAGCGTTCAAAAAGTTTCAGTTTGTGTATCAAGGCTTTTGATAGATTCTATAAAATCTGGGTTATCTGATTTATGAAATAAAGAAAATAATTTGTACAACTGGTAAATTATTATAGACCTGCGTCACGCGTATCTAACCGCTTTTAATCAATCTTTTAATTTGGAAATCACAAGCGCCTCGGACATTACAAGGCAAGCGATGAGAATCGTGAAATTTTAAGCTAAGAACGGTGCCAGACGCATGTGAAAGCCTAAGCAACACTTAGCCAAGTCATCCATCGAGACTCGATTTTATGAATTCATTCATAAAATAAAGCTGCTTGCGTCCGTGTGACCTTGAACTGTAAGAAACTCTGGGATTCGGCAGAGAGTGGGCGAGAAACTACGCATTTTCTCAAAAAATTTACTTGAGAGTAGCCTGAAGGGTTGTGCTTGGATCTAAAAAACAATTTGAGTCGTTTAATAATTTTATTTAAAAGAATAGATTAGATCAAATTTTTGAATCCACTAATTCACGCTGTACTACAATTCGAGTCCGTTAAATTTCGAGATTTTAAGTCAGCGTAGGGATTTATAGATCGGTGGCTCTCTGAATAAAAAAAGTTTTCCAGTTTATAAATGAAATAAATATAAAAAAATATCGAGAGAACTTTGAAATCTTCCAATACAAACTACATATATGAACAGTACTATCGCGTTTGATTCTCAGATGAGTGACAGCCAAGAAGTCACCTTCCTTATGAAAAACGAAATGCGACTTGATTCAGAGAAATCATACAGTGATACTGACGATGCAATTGCCAGCCTGAGTTTGGATGAGGTCGGAAAAGCACAGCTTTTGACTCATTATGAGGCTGCAAACCGGTTTTTAGATGAAATAGGAGTGTATGAGGTCACTGTAGGATCCAGACATGGAAGATTCTTTGGGAGTGGCTTGGAAACTGGGATCATAATTAATGGAGTTTCATGTTCTAGTGGGAGACTTAACTATCTCAAGCTGGAGAACTTCAAGAAATCCCTTGGAATTCAGAAAAAAAATCAATAAAATCAGAATTTATGAGCTCTTTGGAAGACCATGGTTCCGATACAAAAAAGACTTCTTCAGGACCGTTATCTTCGGGAAACTTGAATGTCCACCTTAAAAGATTGCGTATTCGCTTCGAAATATGAATTTTTAATTTCTTATGTTATATTCAGAGTTATCTACTGGTAAAACGGTATGTTCTCTTTCAAAGTTTTTAATAAATACATGCAATAAGTCCATTACAATTGTTATTGGATGTACTACTAAAATACACTCACTCACCTTTTTCTTGCATTAATGTATTTCAAATTTATCTTCTTTATTTATTAGCGCTAGATAGCTTAAGTTGATAATTGAGAATATAACCTATGAAAAACGCAGAGAGATAAAGAATAGCAGCATTATGGATGAAATTACATACCTTGCCTTCATTCTACAATTATTAAATCAACGATTCATGCAGCATAGTACTTTTTCATCATAAAGACCGTACAATTTCTCTGGTATGATAGCCAGTAAATAAATATCTTGTTCATGATACTTAATACGTTTCGTTTGCTCAGAATATATGCTATCATTCGAGTTCTTCTCTTTTTCCAGGCCTAATCATAGAAATTGTACTATGCTACTCTCTTGAAAGAAACTTTAGTTTCATTCAATTTTCAGAAAAATGGGAAAATTGAAGGGATACAAATTCTATACCCTCAGGATAAATTGAGCAGAAAATTAAAAGGCATATTCCATATTCTTGTAGATATCCAAGTAATGAAGTTTACTATAAAACAAGTGAAGATAATTAATCCAAGATCTGCTAGATAGAAACAATATGTCATGATGACTATGATGGCCAGGCTGATCTATTGAATGTTTAAATCAGTTCCAAGAATGAACTTTAATCGGAATAACATTTCTCATGTTCATCAATTTCCTTTTAATGAATTAAATACAACAGAATGCACCGAGTCTATTTATTTTGAGATTCAAGAACATCAATAATTTTATCCATAAGCTATTTGGATCAGTTATTTTTCTAGCGTTAGAGGGCGCAGAAATTAAAGATTCACTTGACCGGAATTATCGTTTAAAAGAGTCCAAACAGCAAGTTATAATTACAATATCTGAAATTTTGCGATTTAACTCTGAATCCCTTTAACAGACTCTTGCTCACATCGAAAATGGAGATGGCGCTTGTGTTTGGCTCAAAGCAAAAAAGCCAGCAAGAGCATTTTTCCTTGCTTGATGACGAAATGCGGCTGGAATCTTCCAATTTAGACAGCGACGCTAAAGATTTAGTCCTCTGCTCGATCCAGGCTGAGCCTGAAAAACGACAGTTTCTGGCTCATTATGAGGGAGCTAGCCAATTTTTAGGGGAAATAGGAGTATTCATGGTTACTCTGGAACCAGGTTTGAGGAAATCATCCCGAAAAACATTAGAAAACAGTTTAAAGCCTACAAGGCCTTCACCCCATACTGTATGGCGCAGCAATCTCAAGATTCAAAACAATTGCCTTGAAGTAAGGGAGCATGTATTTACACGAATTTAATTTGCAGTTGTCTACAAAAATTTGTTAATTGTTAGAATAGGTATTTGTATGAAGTCTGACTGTTGTGTTTGAAAACTTCAATTCGTTGTTGAATCACTTGAAATTAGAAACTGTATTTTTACCAAAATTTAGCATGAGAAACAGCAATTTTCGGAATCCATTTAAGTTGTTAGAGGTGACTTAGGAAACGATTATTATGGATTAAGAAGAAGCAGAATTATTTATTTCTTAGCTCAAAAATTTGCTCTTTTCATATGATCCTCAATACAACATATTCAACATACACAACATACACAACATAGGGGTTATCCTCAACAATTTCTGCGATTGAACTTATTTCACTATTCTCGTAATTTACACATGTGCCAGCTCTTTCAAGTATTATAAACCTTGATTAGAGTACCCTTCACCTTTTCCAGACCGAACTTTCGCGAGCAGGCTATCTAATATCTTTCTTTTCCGGGTTCTTATCAACCTCAATTTCCCAATCTCATCTTCCAAATTTTTAATGCTTGACTGACATTTTGTAATTTGGTAGTTCACGGTTTCTGTCTCTCGCAGATATTGTGGGTTCTTGGACTGCAGAGTCGATAGCAAACTCATTGTCAGTTTCGTCTCAGGGACTAGTTTTGCGTCAATATTCTTCAGCTCAGCTTTCATGTTTCTTATTTGAACTTTTTTGCTGTTTAAGTTCTTTTGAAGCTCTGGAATCCTCTTCAATTTCTTATCTTTCTCGAGAGTCATATCCTACGTATCAATGACAAATCAATAACATGTGTTTCGAGAGCAAAAAGAATGATTACGATGATTGTCTCTTCAACGAAGGTGTCAATCGGCTGTCCTCGCTGGGCTCTTTCTGCAGTTGCTTGGAAGATAGGACTGGCCATCTTAATAACTTCATCAATTTGTTCTTCGAGCCCTTGGAGTTGAGTTATCTGTACTTTGAATTTTTTGGTTATCCATTCTTCGGATAATTGGTTGACTTCGCGTAGCATCATGAGTCTTTCGTATTTATTCCGAGCTGTTGTCAGCAAGTTAGAGTCAAATCATTAGTGTGGGTTACCTTGGATTTCTTTCTGCTGCATTTGCTCGAGGAACAGGTCGATCTTAGAGGAAATAGTGCTTGTCGGAAATTCAATATGCATTAATTGAAGGAGATTAGAGTTTCCGTTCATTCAAGTGGGTAAACTTTCTGGATGATCAGATTTGTATATCGAGAATCAGCAACTTTAGTTGAAATATAAAGTTATATGCATAATTGGACTGTGGCTTGCTGTTTTGTAGCTGGAAGTTCGCAAATTGTGGAGATTTCAATAAAATTTACCATAGAAAAATATTGAATTATACTACTCGTTAAGTAATAAAATTAACTGGTTCTAATATTTTTTCTGCTGTTGATTTTCGTTAAATACATTGAGCAAAAGCTCCTGAGTTAGCATGCAAAAACCTCTGAAATAGCGCAATTATGGACTTTTTTAGAGAGAATTCCTCTCTCTTTTTTTTTTCTGAAAGAATATAAATAATATATTGAATGAGTCCCAAAAAATGTCAAAAAGAAAATAATGACATTTCTATTAATATAAAAGCAGACAGCTTTTTCTATTATAAAACCCAAAAAAAAATGTAAGAACGTTATCATCGGACTGTTGTTGTCGTTCGTAATAACTCTTCACAGAGCTCTGCATTAGTATGGCGTCTCAAAAGAGTCATTATCCAAATCCAACAATGTTGAGGAGTCGTCAAACAAATCGATGTGCCGACGGTTCATTGAGGAGAGATAATCGCCTCTCGTCCGCAGGTTAGCTATGTGGGTTGCTACATCATGATGACTGTTTTGTCTGCGTAGAAAAAAATTGAGATGAGTGAAAGCAAAATAAATTACCTTGAAGGTTTGTAAGACAATTTACTCGTATAATTTGTAGAAGTCATCGGAATTTGATTGAGATTCTAGATGGAAATGAATGAGAAATTTACGTCTGAAATATGAGTATTACGCTTGATAAACCTCTTTTATGCGCTGAGTTGTTGTTATCAATTCCTGTGTTTGGTCTGCTTGAGAGTAAAGGTTTAGTACTGAATGCCTATAAATCGAAAATTCAAGAATTAATTTTTGTCCTTTGTATGCGAATTTACATTTGCAGGGGCAGGTTGATTGCTTCTGTAAGATAAAGCTCCTGTTAATTTTGACATGCTAGTCGATGAATTCGTTTCATATCCCTTAGAACTTGAATATCGACTAGCCACATTCTCATCATATTCGTTATTTAACAATGTAACCTACGCAAAGAAAAATTCAATCACTGTGTTCGACTTTTTTGTGGAGTTACAATTTTATGGTGGTGTTTTGGCTTTTCTTGGATCGACACTTTTTCTTTTGACTCTCTGTGACTTGAACTCCTATTTACATAGTGGTTAGCTGAAGATATCAGAACACATCGTACTGCCCATGTCCTGCAACATTTGATTTTGAAACGTTCGTATAAGCTGGTTCATTTCCAAAAAGCTTGCGAATCTTGACTGCATCTTCAATCAAGTCTTCCTTGGAATCTGGAATTTCAGTATTGTATCTCCTCTGCAAGCTGATTTGATGCTGTTCTTGAGGAGATTTCGCATTCCTATCCACAAGTATCTCACTTTTGTATTTTGGATCAAATTACTTTGCAAGTGCGCACTTCAACGCGATTAAGTTATTTTCATTATCGCATTTCTCTTTCGCAAGTATTTCTTGAGTGTAGACAAAGTTCTTTTTCAATTTCTTATAACTCGTGGACAAAGCATCGTTCTTTGCCTCTAACTCTTGGTTTTTCTACGATTGCAAATAAGTCAAGCTGCCGATATTGAAAATCTTTACTTGCTGTAATTGCTCGATAGTACTCCGAGATTCGATAACTTCAGCAGTAAGCAATTTGTTCTTCGCATGCAATTCATGAATTTTTTCAGCATAGTAGTCAATTTGTGCCTGCAGCTTCTTGTTCTCGCAGACATATACATTCAGTTCTTGCTGGAGAATACGTATTTGGTCCTTCGGCGACGAGGGCGCTAGGTAGGCTGCTTCCTCGCCTTTCTTAGCGCTTTCTTGAGAGTCCGATTTTTCAAAATACGTTATGTAATTTCCCACGTCCTCAATGAATTCACCTTTACTTTGCGGTTCTTTGCTCTCGATAGAATTTGCAACAGCCTGCAACCCTGATGAGAACAAAGTATTGATATCACTAATCGATTTCGAATTTCCTGCTCCTTGAATCTTTGATAACCGGTTCATTCCAGCATAATTCGAATCGAATTGATGACTATGGCTCCGATTTTTTATTACAACTTCTGGTGTGGTATGCTCCCAGAAAGGTTCAGTTTTCTTTGTGTCTAATCCAGTGCTATCGAAAGATTCTCTTGTTCCTGGTCTAGAAACATGAATATTGACGCCATAAGAGTGAGCGTTATCATCTCTGTTAGTTTTCGGACCTGCTTTTGCAGCGAGATCGCTGAGACGAAAGGATTCTTGGCGCTTCGAATGATAGAGCATTTCAGATGCTTCAGATTTCACTGGTTTAGAATGATTCTCTTTTATTGGTTTTTCGAGCTGGTAGCTGCTTTCAGTCTGTTTATTGCTTTTTTCACTTCTTTTTGACTTGGTAAGTTCATGTTGGTAATGACGCGGTTTGTTTTTCTCTACATTATCGACAAAATAGTCCGCATATTCTCCCAACTGGTCGTCTTTAAGAGAGCTTTGTCTTAGCTCAGAGGTGGTCTCGTTGCTCTTAAGGTAGATGTCTTTCGAAGAATTTATGTCAACCTTATCCGTTGCTAGATTTGGTTGAGACTGCCAAGGTACGTCAAGAGTTGGATTGCTGCTTTTTCTTCCTGGAAGTTTTGCTCCTAGGACTGTAAGAGGCAGATGAGGTTAGTAAATAATACTTGAATGGTAGAAATTGGCCTTGTAAGGCTGATTTGACATTTTATCCATATTTCACGGGGAAATTTTATTGTTCTTGTATTTCAAATTTCTTTAAAAACAAATTTGTCTCATTGAATAATTTATGATAATGATTTGTGAAAAAGTGCAGGAATAGACTATTTGGATAAGTGTTTTGTTCAAATAAGCCACTCAAAGCTTTCAAATTTGATAACTCATGCTCAAAATTACAAGGAATTGCTGTTTCTCAGTTAAGAGATATTATAACATGATTTCTTAACAGGAAATCGGATTGAATTTTCAAATATTTTTACAGCTGGACAATTCATGAATGTGATCAAAAACGATTCACAAAGCAAGTATATTAGTAGTAACATAGAAGTATAGAGCACCGACTTTCATGTTATCCACCTGCAAATCAATTCGGCAGAGGGTCTACTGAGCAACACCATCAGTCAAGTATGCTCAGAAATACAGCAATAAATGCAATATTCAACAACATCTTGTTCGAGAAATATAGTACAAGCTCCAAGTAACGACAGTCATGTGCAGTACCTTTATTTGAACAATTTCCAGACTTTCAGAGCGGGGCTAGAGGAATAATCCACATTATCCATCTGATAACAGAGTTAGGCTTCAAAGTTAAAATAACAAGAAGTTATCGCTTGGTTGGGGCATCTCTCCTTTTGTCTGAATCAAAACCAAGCAATCGAAGCATCTCCAAAAAAACCAAAAGTAACTTTTTACACTGTTGTATCTTTCATTCCTGCTCATATCAAATTTTAAGAGAAAAAGAGGAAAATTTGCTGAAGTGAATCCATTTTGTGAGATAATTTTTGAAACCAGATTTTATTTTCTTCCAAATTCCTTGTAATTAAGCAAACTTTTGATTTGAAAAATTCAGGTTTTTCTTTAGCAAATTCTATTGAATTCCCTCAATGCGAATTTTCATCTTTGTGAGCTGAAACAGTATGATGAGAATAGTTTATTTAATATGTTCTCTCTTCGGACTTTCTAAAGAACTGGAATTAAGCCGAAGATTTAGTACTAATGGCAGCTAAGTAAGCACCAGATCAATAACTATCTTGAGTCTCTCTGATATTCTTGAATCTTAAACCAATGAAACTGATGCCAATCTTTGGCAGGAAATTTGGCTTTCAAGTAATTATTTAATTTCGAATTGATAGTAGAAACTATGTTTTTATGCTTTTTCTTTGTCACTAGGATTAGATGAATCTTTAAAAAAATCGTTGAATGATAAGTAAGCTAGTCTCAGCTCACATCCTTGATGAAAATTCATAGCAATAACTCGATTCTTTCCTGATGATGAATTACGCGCTCATTCATAATTTCCAACTAAAACCCTTGTGTGTTACTACTTCATCTATCTCCTCGAAACACTATTGCTCAAAGATTCATTAAATTTACTAATCTATCAACCTAACAATGATTTGCAAGCTCAGAGCCTTTTCCTTTGGCCAAAAATGTAGTAAAATGGTGGAATTTTCAAAGCATTGTATGGATGTATGGATGAATCACAAGTAATCTGCTTATGAATTAAAAGCTTCAGTCCAACACCTTAAGACCTCCAGAGAAGAACATAAATCTCTTTATAACTGAAGAATATGAATCTATTTGTTCTTGGACACACATGAGAGCCAAAGTTCTTTCCCACGACACAGCACCAACCTCTTCCGTTGCTTTTCTCGATTTCTTTTTTGAGACTATGAGCAAGATCTTTCTCCGGCAAACATTCGCTGAAAACTTTGGTTGCTATTTTTTTAACTTCCTCCTACAATTATGACAAAAAGAGATTATCATTGCATTTCTCTCGCTGCTCTTACTTGTAATGGCTCTGGCATATCGGTCGCATTGATCGTTATTGTTGAATCGACCATGAGTTCTTCTTACTTTTTAACTTTCCTTCAATCTATGTATATTGGCGATTGTACCGGCACGCTATTTAATGAATTTTAATTTTCAGTTATAGATTTTATATGCACAGAAACGCCTGACCAAGTAACAAATCTTTTGCCGAGTCGGATGCTTACCCCAAAAGAACTATTGTTGCTTAACGCAATGCGGCTTAGAGGTGATGCTGATTTGTTAAATATATGAACAGGCAATTTTAGATACTTATTTTACAAATTACTCTGCCATGAACAACATTATCATCGATAAACGACAATACGACACCTCAATCATCAAATGTTTAAAAATTTTGAATTACAATAGAGCTTGCTCGTTTGATATATCAAAATCTGGAAAATTGCTATTTCTCTGGTCCTGCAAAATGAGAGAGCACTTGCGGAACATGAATTTTTGCATTCGTTTCCGAAAAAGATCTTCGCCGCTCTTTTTTCGTATCCTCTGCGATAGATCTTTCCTTATGGGTTGCTTCGATAGTCTGCATCCTCCGCGCCACAGCCGCTTTTTTATCGAAGTGATCAACGGCTCTCGCAATCAGCGAGGGTCTCTTAGCAAGCCGAGTGAACTGTCTTGCTGCTTTATCAACTAGCGTCTCCTTGGTCTCCAACTCCATGTCCATCTCGTTTGCCCCCGATAAATTCTTCATGAATTTTGTCGATAGCCATGCACGCATGTCTCGGAGCTCTTGGACCCTCTTTCGCGCAAGCACACCTCGAACATGTTTCTGTATCCGGGTCACAGCTTCATGTCTCTGCTGATCGCTATGGGGATTCGGACCTGCCTTCTGATAGAGCACAAACGGACCTCCAGAGTAGCTTCTTGTGAGACTCTTTCTGAGCTCAATGGTTTGCGTTTCGCCTTTTTTCCGCTGAGACGGCTGAATCGATGCTGAGCGTTGCTTCTTTTCCTCAGGGTTGTCGTCTTTTTGACTCATAGCTTCGAGAATGTGCTTTTTCTTTTTCAAATTTTCGAGGATTTTTCGTAAATTGCTCAGTTTAGAATAAGAGTCCCGACAATCCTGAATCACATGGCTTTTTGAGAATCTATCATCAGCTTTCGTGATAAGGCCTTCCTCTCGTCTTTTCAAGAGTGCTTTCACTTGCGAGGTGTAAAATTTTTGAACTCTCTTGCCTTCTTCTATCGTCGCTTGTCTTTGAGCTACCTTAGCTTGTTTGCGATCTGCCAACCGTCGCTGGACTTGGACAGATTCAAGATATTTTCGCCTCTCTTCAAATACGACCTTTTGATCATTGTAGTATTTTTCGAGGATTCTATTGGCCACTTCGAACTCGATTTTGTCTATTTCTTCATCGATCAATAGGTCAAGTTCATTCTGGATCTTTTTCCTGCTGAAAGCGTTGTTGTTGAGAAAATAAAACGAGTTTTTGGCTTCTGACTGCTTTTTGTCGATCTTATCTTGCTCAGTTCTCACGACTTGGTTGTTGTTATAGAATCCAACCATCGTTATCGCATTGGCCGCTCCGAAACTTCCAATCGGAAGACTTTTGAGACTTTCTTGTCTGTTCTCGAGAAAAACTTCTTCATGCACCGCATTCCATTGAACCGCTTGGTACACAGGCTGATAGCGCTCCTCCACCTCTTTGTTTACCTTCTGAATGGTCTTTAGCACCTCAGGGACATGCTCTCTTCTCAGCGTAGCTTCAGTTTTGAACCGTTCTTTCTGAGGCTTGCTTTGGTCTTTTTTGGCAACGACAACGGGCTGTTTAGGCTTTTCTACAGCCTGCTCATTGAAATCTGGACGCCTTACTATAGCTGCACTTTGACTCCTAGCGAGTTTCTCACGAGCCCTTTCAGCTTTATTAGCGATATATCTATTATAACTTTCGCCATACTCGCTAGGATGATAGCACACGTGTCTGAGAGCATCCGTCTTCTCGTCCTTTACAAGCGTCGGGAAATTTTCCTCGAGGTAACGATCCCACGCTTCCTGCTCAGGATCCTCTGGTACTGACCTCCGCACCACAGCTTCGTTTGGATCAGTAGCGTCTGCGACGGGGGCTTGAGTTTTTCTCTTATGAGTCACTGGGGGACTGAAATCAATTGCGTGCTTCTGTGCTATTGCCGCGACTTTCTCGACGATACGGCCTGTGAATTTCTCATCAATCAATTGGCTCACTTTGTGAAAATCTCTAACATCGTAGATCGCTGCGGTCTTATCCGTATTGACTACTCTCATTTTGGTGTCATTCATTTCTGGTCTAATCTTTGCGATATTGACGCTTAACTTTGCCGCGCGTTTTTTCGATCGCGCAAGTCGATCTTCTCTATGCATTTTTAAGAATTCGTTATCAACGACCTTTTCTAATATTTTCGTCCTCAGCGCCTTATACTTACTATCAATCTCCAATTTCTTAAACAGAAGGTCTCGGTCATTGACTTTCGGCTCGAACTCTTTGAGCGCTATCGTGCGCTCCTCTTCCCGACGTTGTTGATGCTGAAGATGATGATGTATCTGGTCATTTATTTGCTTCAACAGCTGCTTTTGAAGGGCGAGCTCTCTGTCATCAAGAGAGCCAGCAGTAACGATTTTTTCTGGATTAATATTTGCATCATTCATTATTTGCTCCAAATTTTCTTCTCGCATTGTAGTCAAAAGTTGTGGATCTTTAGCTTTCATAGGCTTACCTCGATAAGAAGTAATTTTCCGGAGAGACGAAGCGGCGCTATTGGAGTTGCGCTGGCTAGATTGCAGCTTTTCTAAATTGAGATGATAAGTGCTTGCACGGAGAGTCTTTTCGATCGATTTATTCACATTATCGTCAGAAGGTTCTAATGTCATGCTGGCTTGAGTATTGTGTCGGGCTGATGGCTCGGTGGCGGTGTATTGTGGCCTAGCGGAATTTAGTCTATACGAACTTACGCGACGAATGTGACTGAAACTGTCACGAGTCGAGCTGATTCGAGACACGCGACCGCTCTCTAGGGTCCTCGAGGAGGATGAAGGCCGAATAGATGGTCTGGTTGAAAGGTAGGTCTGATCAGTTTCAGAGTTATGAGTATCAAGCCGCTTTACGGAGGAACTGCGCATCATTTTGTGCTTACTGTCGATGAGTTATTGTTATTTAGAGATTTTAATTCAGGTACATCAAATATAACAATTGGTTACAAATTTATGGGAAGCTTTTTCTGCTTCTTCCTTCGGAACGAAGAGATGTTATGATACTTCCTTGTTGTTCATCACGCATTATACAACGCTTATGTCACATAACTAGCCGTATTTATTTAGTAGATCGTCCTGAAATTCTGGAATTTGAGATACCACAATGAGTTGGCTTAGTCTCAGTTACTGTATTAAGATTGGAGGATAAGAACCACAGCTCTCTACTATTCTTGAGTTACAAGTGTTGAGAAAAGATAAAGAGCTGTTTAGAAAGGAACTACTGTATATTGGGAAAGAAAGGCATTAAATAATAAGATTTCCGCGGGCTGAATAATTATAATTTATCTGTTAAGTGATTAAATTTTCATAAACAACAGCTATCCGATAATGTCCTATTTGCAACTCACTGACGAAAGTTTCCAGCTCCGCGGAAGAAGGAACGATTCTGCCCACAAAAGCGTCTCGTCAAAGCGCACAAATGACGAAAACGACCCTGAGGGTCTCTACAATCAGCTGATTATGTCTAAAGCAGATCGGTTAAAAGCCGATCAAGAGGCGAAAATGCTGAAAAATCGCATTGGGCTGCTATTGCTAGAAGAGCAAAAGGCCCAGAAAAAGATCGAAGAAACAAAGAAGAAAGCAAAACACATCCTCGAACTCAAATTACAGAATCAGCAGGAGTTGATTCTGAGAGAGGAGGTAAATCATTGACTCTACTCGTCGACAACTAAATGACTAACAATATTTCATTAGGCTAAACTGCTGAAAATGAAGCAAGAGCACGAACAGCTCCTGAAGAACAAGATGATGCGTGCGTCTCTTAGTGATGGAAAAGCTCAAGCAACGAGAAGCCATCTTAAGAAAAGCTGTGAGAGGGCGAACAAAGTACGACAGGAGATACAGGTCAGGGAAATAGTTGTAGAAGGCTTATTAATTCCATTATATAGGAATGCAAAGAGCTCTCAAAGTCATTCACTGAGAATTTTATGAAGAAAAACATGGCTAAAGTCACAAAGATCAAGGCCGAGCAACACCAATCAGTTTTAAGAAAGATTCAAAACGTTGTAATAACAAGTTCTTTCTATGCAATTATGATTCATGTCTGCGTTTTATAGGAGAAGAGGGTGCTTGACTCTAGAAACTATTATGATAATCGAATCAAATCTGAGACTGAGGCGAAAAATAAACGCACGGTAAGACTTTTTCTCTTTTGTCGATTTATGTCTGACGCTCCCTCGCTGTTGTAGGATGAGATTATCAAGTTGGAGACGATCGAGGCAGACCTCATCAGAAAATTACAGAATACTCGCCAAGAGCAGCTGTCTCACCTGGAGCAGTTAGAAAAGCTGAAGAGCACAAAATTCAGTTTTTCTCATGATCTACCCGAACAGCTTGATGCAGCTGTCCAGTTAACCGAGACTAATCAAAGCCATTGGGATACCTCAGGAAATCGGCTAAAGTCTGTATCGGCTGAAAAATCATCTCGATTTAGATTTGAATAAACAGTTTCATACGAATATTTTCATTCTTGTTTGTTACTCGTTTCTTGTTTCAAAATAGTTTTTTTTGTTGTTGTTATCCAATAAATAATATATATATGCGAATTTCATCCTAAAATTCAGGTATGTTTCTGAAAATTTTCGAATAAACCCCGGTTAGATTCAACAGCTGTAAGATGCTTGGCAACGACCTCGTCTATTAAGAGTTGCTGTAGTGCTGACACACACACTAATATTTAAAACCTATTGAAAAACCGAGTCATTTTTTTCGATGAATTAACGATACTGATGGATTTTTTGAGAGGATTGTTAAGATAAATGCTCACTCAGCAAAAACATAACAATTCCTCTTATGATATGAAATCTCTTACGTATATTCACAGCTTAACCTCCAATTAAAAGCTCTTATTAGTAATCTATCGAATTAGCTTCAAATTAAATGTGGATATTATTAATGATCCAATAAAAAGCCTAATTATTGTGAGAAAATATGTGGATCTACTACCTCCAGTAACTTATAATAATTACTATCACCCTTCACATGAGCAGCAACGTACCGATCTCCATCCGCGACTTGTCTCTTTATTGAGTCTCTTATCACTTTGACGTAATAATTGAACTTTTTGTCTTTCCAGTCAAACGCCTCCTTATTTTTCTCAATAATCATGTAGAGATAGCAAAGATCTTCGAAATCGATATCTTTAATATTCGCAGCGATAATCGCAGGTAAAACCTGTAAGACTTGTGGGAATTTTTTGAGCTCATCCGCTTTGAAGAGCGCGGAGACGGCCTTATGGAACAACTGGTGTTTGGCGCTGCGACTTTTCTCGACTATAACATTCTCAAATTGCCCTTTTACGTCCTTCTGAGGCTCCTTTTCTAGCTCCGATTGAAGTCGTTCAGCGAATTTCGACATGTACTCCAAGTCAATTGCCTCAGGATCCTTGCTTTTCATTGACTTGAAAAGTTGGTCGATCTCAAAATTAGGCGAGAACATCGCTATCAACTCGGGACTTTCTATCATTTTTAAATAATCCCTGAACTCAAACTTCACCTTTCCACTTGTAAGTAGCTTTGAGAGCTGTGAAAACAGGTCTTTCTGGAATTGATAATCAGCATGTCTTAAATGCCCGTAGTTTAGTATCGCGATGCAGGAAGCAAGCGCTTTGCCTTTGAGCTCTAGATTCGGTTCCTTCAGCAGTTCTATCATTTTTCTCTCGAATGTATTAAGGAATTCTCGAGTGATCTCCATGTTTGCTGTCACGTAAAACTCTGTTATTGAAGTAACGCATTCTAAACTGTGCTCCTTGCCGATCTCTTCGAAGATGCTCTTTTGCCAGGTTTTCATTAGCTTTTCTGGGCTCGCTCCGATTGTGAAAAGCGCCTTCAGAATCCTGGATTTATCATGGAGATCATACTCGTCGTTTTGGTTAAGGATCTCTTCTTCCAATATTTTGCCTATTTCCTGAAGTTCCATTTCAGAGAGAAACTTTCTGAATTCGGTGGCGCCTTGGCAGCATCTCAGGAGTTCATTCTTCGATTTTATCATCTGATGCGAGAATATATGCTTCGCGATAAGAAGCCAGAGCTCCTTGTCATCGGAGATCTGGAACCTCTTCAGCGCGTAGGCCAAAGAACCAATCATTGGGAAATCAGTGCGTCCTTCTTGCAGATCAAACTTGATATGGTCGATGATCTCTCTAAAATTCTCCATTTCTTTACTTTTACCCATCTTAAATTCTTTGTCTTTGTGCAGTAATTGTTCAGCTCGAGCGAGGATTTTGATAAATTCGTTGGTCTTGAATTTGGCAGAGGGGTCCTGATAAAGCTGCATAAGACTCTTTATATCTTGCATTTTCATGATTGAAAATTGGTCCTCTCTATCATCTTCATAAGCAGCTTTTGTTTTCGTGTCTTCTTTGGAAAGTTTCTGAGAAAGATCAAATTGCTTTCCCTGCTTGGAGTCAAAGGTAATGCTACATCGTGGGATGTAGGAAAGGAACCTTGCTTGCTTGGCTTGAAATAAGCCTGCTTTATAAAGGACTCGGAATGTCTGTTTTATCATTTTTGTGGAAATCTAAATGGGATTATTACTTTGAGAGACAGTAGGCGCTTCTTTCAGCTTCATAAGTGTGTCAGTAGGATAAGTAATTGCTGTCTTAAAATACTGTGTAAGTGCACAATATCATAGTCATTTTAATGATAAACTGAATCCAGAAGAAATGCTTAGATATTCGTTCCCGAATAATGTGCAACTTCAGTATAGCTGCTTTTTGTTCTTAGGTCTTTGGTTAGTTCTTTATAGAGTGAAAATACTTGTTACAATAGGTTTAAGGAGATAGTTTAACTAAAAGTGGAGTTCTTGAGGTGATTGCTGAGAGTGGATTAATTAGGTTTGATGCAGCTTATATGAAAGAGTAGGATGTCAAAACACATTGATAATCTAAGGTCAATGCTTCTGATAGTGAGTTCCACAGTCGAACTTTCGAAAAGATCGAATATGATAAATTTCAGTATATTTTCCGTCAAATTAATTCTAAAATGGTGAGATTTTGAAAGGAATATTTTGTACATCTAGAATTTGGTGAATATATTAAAAAAAATTTAATCTCATCTACATTAGCTTCGATTCGAAAATTTCTTTTTTCCTTAGTTACTGAGAGCGAAAGCTCACACTGCCTTGAAAAGTTCATCTATTCGAACGAGAATATAAAGGTTGGAACTCTTGCTGATGCTCTTTGTTTTTTCGAAAGCTCAGGTTTTAAATCCACCACAAATTTTACGCGTCTCTTTTGGAAGTGGTTTGAAAATGAATATGTAGAATTAATCCGCTTGAATTGGATATCTAAAGCCTATTTTTCTGATGTATAGAGTTTGGGACTCACTTGGAGTGAATTTAAATGGTAAAAGGACTATATTGTCTTTGCTATACAGTCATCTACTTGAAGCAACGTGAAAACTAGATTGAAAAAATGTTTACTGCGGGTCGGAAAACGAAGAATAGTCGTTGTTCAATTCTTCGGTTTACTCAAGTGCATAATGATAGGGATCCAACACATTCCTTAATTCTTTATCGATTTACTACAGTTCAAAGGATACTCCTCTGCAGACAATATCATATGGCAGATCAGCTGCCAATTTACAGGAGTTAATTTCAAAGAAAGCTAATTTTCTTAAACAATTTAATTTTTTTAGACTTTCGAGCGATCAGTATAAAAGCTAGCTCAAATACGTATATACAGCAATGCTTCCAATAAAATAACAGAGTAACGAAGGCAACACTCAATGTTCCTACGTAGCAGCAATTAGATAAATAGCTACCTGCTTCTATTTAAAACCCGCTCCGAAATTCCCGAAATCATACGTTTTGTCATCTTCTTTATTCTTGTTAAATGGGTTATCAAAATCTACCCACCCTGCGTCCATGTTCCCAAAACCGTCACCTGATTTTCCATCGCTGCCACCAAATCCACCTCCAAAACCGCCTCCAAATCCTGCACCGAAGTCTCCAAACCCATCTTCTTGTTTCCCCTTCACTGGTGAACTAAATTGCCCTTTAGTACTTGTTCCAGCCTGCTGAGCACCCGTATTGAACGCTGGATATAGTTGCTTCGGCTGCTCGAAACCACTTGAAACTCCGGTCTCTTGGACCTCTTTGATTTGCTTTTCAACTGCCTGTTTCTTTGCATCCAATTCAGCATTTTTTTCTCTGAAGAATTTGTTCTCATCTTGGACTTTCTTCAGGATAATTTGATAATTGGCCAGCATAGCGCCGAGGACTTCAAGTTCTTTTTCTTTCTTCTGGAGTTGTTCGTGATGTGATTCTTCAAGACTACGCAGGTGATCTTTCAAAGTGTTATGACTGTCATCGAATTTCTGTTTAAAATCTGGGTGCACATGTGTCGGAGGGTTCCAAACGGTGCCAAGATTAGTGTAAGAGACTGTGGGTGTTTGAATGGTATTTTCCTTTTCTCTATGAAAACCGGTATCGGAAATCGCACCTTTATCTGCTATTATACCCTTATCAGCAGAAAAGCCCTCGTCCTTAGCAGACCATTTATCTGAAATAGTTCCTCCTTTTTGAACTAATGTAACAAAATATTAAGGCTAGGAGAAAAAATTCGTGATTTTACTTGAGAGATCCTCTTTAACGCTTGTAGGTTTGGTCTCCTCCTCCAATGCTGATCGACCGAAATCATAAGAGGGAGTGTAAGTTGGTTTCGTTGCTGATGTACAAATAAAAATGAGAGGAGAATGATAGATGGGTGATTTACTTTCATATTGAGCCTGATTAGATGTGGAGTACGTCGTCGGTTGGTTCTTAGGAGCTGTATCTCCAAAATCTTCATAACTTCTCGTTGGTGTTGGCTTAGAGTAGGAATCGAATCTCGTTGATTCATATTTTGTTTCAGGCTCTTGGTATTGCACTTTTTGAGGTGATTGGGTTTGAGGCTCCAGATAACCTTTTGAAGGCGATTGGTTATATGAAGGCTGTTCGCCGGCTGCCTCTTGTTGCGCCAATTTCTCACTTCGATCAATCAATTCCTGCTTAGGAGGGACCGTTTTTTGGTACTCGGTCATGAAGAACCTCAGGGTTGGTGGCAACTGGGGTTGCAATGGTACGCCTTTCCTAACGAGCGCCATTAAATGCACTGCAACGATAAATTCAGCTCTGTCCAAGCATCCTTTGTCGCCTGTATCACATTGACCCCAAATTGCAAAGAGAGTGTCATCGTCGAGCTCGCTCTGCGTGAATACTTCCTTTGCTTGTTCTCCAGTCATCAAACCGAGCTTTTGTTGGTCGATTTGCTCAAAATATGCCTCGTATTTTTGCAAAGCGTCCATAGTGACATCATAGGGTGAGCCCGTTGGGCGAATGTAAGGAGGATACTGTGACTGCTGAGGCTTCCCAAGACTGAATTTTGGCAGTGGTGCTTTGATGTTGGCAAGAATACTCTCTCTCGTCGGTGGAATTCTGTTTTGAGCGTAGGCAATCAGTCTCATTGAGACAAAGAATTCATCCCTGTCTAAAGTTTTCGTGTTAGTCGAACATGTCAGCCAGATCTGCTTCAGGATCTCAGTGGGAAGTCCAGAGCGTTGGAAGAATTGGACAGCTTCTTTTCCTGCGAGTTTTCCTTGGCCTGTGGGGTCGGCTTGAGACCAAAGAGTCGCATAAAATTCTCTTTCTGCGGGCTCGAGCTTAACCGTTAGCTTCTAAGAGGGAGTTATGGGTAGAAGTAAGAAGGGGAAAAGTACTTGGCTTGCTTGCATTCAAATATGAAAGAATTTTTTTTTTAATCAGAATAAAATTTGACTAAAATTTCAAATAATTCGATAGGAGTGATTTGGAATACTTAACGATATAGCAGAAGGTTAACGATTTCAATCGATCAAGTAAACTGACGATATAAAATGTAGGTTTAATTATTTATCACATTCAAGTGTTTGATATCATGCCCTTCCTTACAACCAAAGGACGTCAAGGTGATAATTTGAGAACTTCGACCGATCATGAGTTGGAGATTTGAGAATGACAGGAGCAATAGGGTTTTACAAACTGATATTTTGATTATCATAGGCACCGTGTAGTTCGGAGTCAATTCCAAAACATTTGCTTTGTAACCCAAAATTTGCAATAATCAATTTTTCAGAGAAACGAAAGAAAGCTTTCATTCAAGAGCAAATAGAACGTAAATTGTGTTATTTCCCAGAGGAACTATCCTCTATTTATCACATTCTCAAGAAATAGGAAAAGTATTTCGAGAACAAAATTTGATTTCGTTCCACATTAGATAACAAGCATTTTTCCCATAATTTCACAAAACACGAGTATTTATTGTTGCGACAAGATTAACTAATAATTCGATTTTCAGAGAACATAGGAAATGGATATCTCAGCAGATTTATTCAGGTTCCCACAAATTTCCTTTGCTTCTTCCGACTGGGTTGCAAATTTTTTCAAGGTTTTCCTAAAATTTTCGTTTTGTTTGTCATTATTGAAATGTAAGGCACATTTAAAAGACATGAAGCAAATGAAAGCCTAGCAAATTGTAGAAACTCTAAACAACTAACTACTTTCCACGAGTATGCAATATAGACCATCGCAGAAAACGGCGTTCATTTGGCCTCTTCCCATTGAAATTACTCTGGCCTAATTAATAATAGTAATAATTAATCAAATTCTTCCTCTTGAGCAAGGAGCTGTTCATCCTATTTTTGGTGATAGAATGATGAGAATCCCTATTGATCAAAAGAATTAGAGAAAAAGATGTGATTGTTTATCTTCATACTTGCTTTCGTTCTGATTCATACGCCATTGGTCGATTTGAACCCAAGAATGATTGAAATTCGCGTTGATGGTCCCTCTGCTGCTGCTGTTGCTGTTCCAGTTCATCTTCAAGAATCCAAGGTCGCAGCCCAGGGTCCTAGTCCAAAATAAGTAACCAAAAATTAAAGCAGTCATTGAAACCTGCTGATTCATCACTATTGAGGATCTAAAATGCTGTTTCAGAGCTTTTAAGCCTTGAATGCGTGCATATTTAATCACACAAATCTTACAAAATGATCATTGTTAGAGCTTCCAATGAATCATAAAAAATGTTACCTTTTCGCTCTTAAAACGCTCCCATTTCTTTCCATTAAATTCCAAGTAGAAGTTTCTAATATATCTCGGATCGATAAAGTTGATAAAGGCATATCCGACATTGCATTTATTCTGTAAATATTTATCATCAGGTTGACTTGTATGTATATTGTGCGAATGTACCTTGAAATCAATTGGGAGATAGAAGAAATCGTAAGTGCCTTTGTTGTTCATGTTAATATCCTGCATCAGTAGCTCTTTGCTGTACTTGTTCGGGATGTTTTTGATCATAACCGTTGTATTTGGATTCGTGTCGAGCTAAATTAGGAGAGAGTTTGTAATGCACCAGCACCAGAATCACAGTACCTTCTTCAAATTTATCTCATACATCCCTGAACTTTGCTCGTCTTCAGGGATCCGTTTGGAGATTTTTCCTCCAGACTTCTGAATATCACTGCCAGTTTCCCCATAATTCCTGAAACCTTGGCTGCTCTTCTGCTGTTGCTGCTGAGAAAAACCTTGAAACATATTTTGAGGGAATGGCTGATGAACAGTATAAGGCTGCTGGAATGAGAATGGATGGGCTGTCGTATAAGTCGGTGAAATCGACGTCAGACTCTCCTTTTAATATTGTTACCAATTGGTAAATATTCCTCATAATACTGCATTGAACTTCTGAGAAAGGGTTGGCTGTAGGCTTAGTGGAGCTCGGCCTTGTGAATTTGGTGTGCTTATATTGCTATGAGCTGTAGTAAATTGGTCGTTCGCTGAGCTTCTATCACTGATATTTCCTTCAATTTTAAACAAGTCTTTGTTGAAACCACCAGTAGGAAGCGGTGAAAAGTATTTTTGGGGAGCAGTATCTTGGGTCTTTTTAGTTGACAAAGTTTTTAATCTAGAGTCGAGACTCTTTTTATTCAGAGCAATCAATCGTGCCTTAAAGATAAATTTACCTCGAAATCTTCCTCAGGATAAAGTTGGAAGCGATCTGAAGCAAAGGTTTTCTGTTTCGGAGTATGTGAGGTGCCTCCGCTGTTGGATGATTTGCCACTTCTATATGAAAGTGGCCAGCTCTGTAAATCGGAAGAGTTCTCAGGAATCTCTTGTAAAGACTCTGATGAATGAACAGGCTTGGTTCCGATTTTTTCATCTTCATAGAGCAACTTGAGAATTTTGCTCTGGAGTTCAATATCACCACTATCATCTTTGTTATTTTCTCCAATTTCGTGCTCTGGCGAATTTTCTTGGAATTTTCTCAGTTGAAATTTATCGTTGTCTGCTCTGCTTGATTCCGTGGCCAAGTGTCTCTCTTCAGCAAATATCCCAGCAAAGGCTTTCGGCCCAAGCAATTGCTTTTCCTCTCCTAAAGGCTCTTTTGGAAGGTAGATATTAGGGGTTTCTATTGTATTTGATTTTTACTAGTTTGATGTTGTTCAAGTAGCTCTGGGCCTTCTTGCTCCTCAGTGACAACGTTTGGCTTGTTATCCTTTTTGTGCAGTGCTTTAAACTCATTGCTGAAATGATTCCAGAACGGAAATGAAGGAGTGCTGCCATATTTCGTGTTACTGGTCGTCGAAGCCACCTTGCTCTTTATTCTTTCAATTACCTCTCCATTCACTATCTTAGACACAATCGGCACAGGTATCCTTTTTTCTCCTAATTGTGTAAAATGATGTTGCGGTTTATCTCCTTTGTCTTTGTCGTCTCTTCTGCATTTTGATTCTTCAACACCAATATCATTCGAATTCTCTACATTTTCATTGAAGTGTTGATAAGAAATAATATCTTTCTTCAAAGCTCCTGCCTTTGCAGTGTCTTTATTATCCTTGGAGCTTTGACGCTGAGTTTCTGTGACGACTGTGTTTATCTGAAGGAATTATTGAGTTTCCATTAGAAAACCATTAGAATATTAGTAAGAAAACCTTTTGTAAACTAGCGTTTTCATTGTTCTCGCGGCCTATGGTATGACAGGACTCTTGCTTAGAGTGGCTTTGAGTTTCTGACTTTTCTAAGGTTTCGTCTAAATTCTTTGAGGTTGACAGGGCACTGGATTTGGCTGAATGAGAGGTTTTTTGTGAGTTTGCTGAGCTTGTTGATTTCGTTTTTCCGTTTTTACGCCTGACGAAAACTCCCATTTCTTTGAAGTTAAACAAACTTGCTGCCTTGTTGTTGTTCTGTTCCTTATTGCTATTAAATGTTTCTTTTGTTGTTTCCTGCTTCGCTTCTTTGTCTGGTTGGCGACTCCCTTCAGGATCTACTGTCCAGTTTTCAGGCGATTTGAGTGAGAAATCTGTGTTTCGATTATTCATAGAAGCTGAGACAGATTATATCATCAAATACTATTTTACCAAGGCAACCTCACTTGATTATAAGCATACTTAAACTTGTTGATTTCAAGTCTCACAAAACGAATATTTTATTCTGGGAAAATTATGCTCAACGAATCTTATGAAATTTGAACATTGCTCACTCAGCCAAGATAACCGAGCATTTGCTATTACGTCGACATGCCAGAAAAAAAGTAGGAATTCAAAAAATTATATTAACAACAGGCGATATTAATCAATTCACGGTAAGGTGTAACAGCAGAGTGGCAAGATTTATAGGTCTAATAGAGTAAATTCCTTTCGTTCACATACCGGAAAATAATTAAATTCAAGCTCGATCAGACTTTTGAGTGAGCCATAGTAATAGATAGCATCATCGCTGAAAATGAAGCCGAAGCAAGAATGGTATTGATCCGAAATACGAAATGCGTATTCATTGGATGAGGAGTCAGTTGTATAGAACGGCTTTATATAATTTGTTTATTGTTTAATTGGAATGATTATTTGCTGAATATTAGATCCTTTTATTATGTTTCTTAACGAGCTCAGCTTCTGGTCGGTGATAGCTGTTCCTTGTCAATCCAATGAATTTTACAAATTTCAGAGCGTTTGTCATCAAGATTATCGCTCGTCAATCAATTTCCAATTTTAGTTTTGTTGGAATTTGTCTGATGCATCCTGGGCCAATTTTAAAATTAGAGTACAAAATATTAACTTTCTTGAAAAAAATGCTGGGCCTCTCACAAAAAACTAAAGATATTGAGCTTGAGCTCTTAGATACCACTAATTCGCCACAACCCCAACAAGAAGCGAAAGTCACAGCACCAATGACCGAACAGCCAAAACCTACACGCATTGGAATTTACTTTCGCATGTTATCTGGATTGAGTGCTATCATATTTTATGCTTTTCGGAAGCTAATACCAGAGGTTTCGTCAACACAGTACACCTTTGATAGAGCTATCTGCAGCATCATCTTGATGTCTCTCTATTTCTATTACACCAAGCAATTCGATACAGTCAAGAAAACCTTTGAAAGAAATTATTTTCATATCAGGAGCAACCTGTCTTGCTGATATCCTTTACTTCGTTGCTTTATTGAGTTTGCCAATCAGCGAGATAGTTACCATTATCTCGATGATCGCAATCTTCAATGGCATCATCGGCTCTTACTTACTGGGAGAACCTTATTTAAAGATCGAAAAAATACTCGGCGCTATCAGCTTCGTCGGCGTCTTTTTGATAGTGAGGCCACCTTTCATCTTCGGAACTGAAGAAAATGATGGACATGCTCCCACAGGCTCGCTGCCAAGATATCTTGCAGGACTGTTGACGCTGGGTTGTGCAGTGATCTATTCGTTTGTGCAAGTTAATCTCAGAGAGATTCAAAAAAGAATGTCAGCGTTCGTGGCGACTTTCTATATAAATCTTGGATATGTGGTATTTCTTGGAGTGTACTTCATGTTGGTTGGGTCACATAAATCATTAACTCTTTGGGAAGTTACGCTGATTATCGGGTCCTCTGTATTTCACCTTACGCATCTCATTTTGATTGCGAAGGCACTCCAGCTTGAAAAACCTGCTGTCGTTGGGCTTGTCGGTTACACAAACCTTGTGTTCTCTCCGATATTCGACTTGGTTATCTTTGGGACTCTGCCGTCTTTGTACACGGTACTCGGAGCTTCTCTAATAGTGGGTAGCTGCGTGAAATTGCTATTGATGAAGATGTGATGAAAACGCTTACACAGAAGTTAGTGAGTAGGTAGGTGGATTCTTTAGTAGTTTTATCAATAAACATTTAAAAGAACCAGATGTTATTGTTTCTATTTGAAATTCTAAAAGTCAATGCACAACCCAAAAAAACTATTGATAAGGTTGATTCTAAAGAAGATTAATAAGTTCATAGATTAAATATTTCATTGTGAGTTCTCTCAGTTATAAGGTACCCGTCTGTTTTGCAACCAAATCTTGCTCAAATGGCAAATGCAAGTTTAGAGTTTGTAAATGGGGGTTAGTATCAAGAAATCTGAGAACCAAGTACTAAATTTCCGGGAGTTATGCTCGAAACTATGTGTTACGTTTCCATATTCCCTTATTGATGGAATAGCGCTTCCAATTAGTAATCTGCAAAGATTATCAGGAAGCTGGTTCTAAAGTTCTGCACTTCATTACAGAGTGATGCGTGAGATTCAGCTTGAGATTTTTAAGAGGACAGAGTCCGTATATAAAATTCAATTATTCTTATATATTGAAAAACGATTTTTTTTTAATTTGCTAATTTATTCAAGGATCCGAATTCGATTTTAATTTGCAACTTTTTAGAGCTTTTATGGCTAAACGGCAGCAGCGACTCCACTAAAAATATTGCCAAAACAGTGTGAGCTCGAAATAGACTTTCCGTTGATCTTCTATCTGAAGCGATTGAAGGAATTAAGAATTCTAACTCTATACTCATTTTTTTGGAAAATTGTTATGTATTTTGTAGCTAAGAGTGGCTCTGCTTGCATAATCTGAATTTTGTATTCCAAAAAGTTGCTTCCTATACGATGGTACGTTAGCCTTCCAACAGTCCTGGAGTGTTTTGTTCTTAATGAAATAGATTGTTTTGATAATCAGTGCGTTATTCTACTCGAATTCAATACATTTAACGTTTTTAACGGAGATTTGTTTCTATCTCTCTAAAGTCTATTCAGAAAACCTTCTATAAATCGTTCCTACTCCTTAAAATGCTGATACCTTCGACGAGCAACTTTACAGAAAATGAAGAAGAGCTACTTGCAAGCGCTCTTCAAGCCAATCAGATTGACCTGAGTGTCCGAGCGAGACCTTTGAAACGACAACGAAAACCAATACGTATTGGTATTTATATGCGGATCGCAGCTGGCTTGTGTGTGCTTGGATTGGTTTCCTTTCGTAAGCTTATTCCTGGGATTTCAGCGATGGAGTACACTTTTGATAGAGCTTTTTGCAGTTTAGTCCTACAGACTATCTACCTATATTCGACGGAGCAATTCGAAGTGGCAAAGCGAAGTTTCGAGACCAAAATCGTTCCTTTGTCTGCAATAGGATGCTTCGCTGAAGTTCTTTACTTCATTGCTTTATTGAGTCTTTCGGTCACTGATGCCATCACTATTGTTGCAATGAGAGCCATCTTTAAAGTTATTCTTGGCTCTTATATGCGAAGAGAGTCACCGCCAATCATCGAAAAGTTCCTCAGCGCTATCAGCTTTGCAGGGATTTTTTTCATAGTGCGACCATCTTTCATTTTCGGCCCCGAAGTAATAGACTCAACCGTGTACACAGGTTTATTGCCAAGATACGTATCAGTGATGCTCGCGCTCTGTAGTGTGGTTATATCTTCATTCATTCAAATCTCACTCAGAGAGATTCAAGGAAGAAGGTCTTCATTGGTTATCACATTCTATTTCAACCTTGCGATTGTGATTCTTCTTGGAGCTTATTTTATAATTTCCGGCTCACATAAAGCATTGAGCTTTCAAGAACTGATCATGATTATCGGGTCTTCTATATTTCACTTGGGAAACTTCGTCCTCATCGAAAAGGCGCTTCAGCTGGAGAAACCCAGGACAGTCAGACTTGTAGGATATACGAATCTGTTGGCTTCTCCCATAATCGACTTGGTTATCTTCGGAGCTTTTCCCTCAGTCTACACCTTGCTCGGTGCGACTCTGATTGTTGGAAGCTGTATAAAGCTTCTGTTGCTCAGACCTGAATAGTGATTACAAATAAGATCACATGAAAATTATAAGATAAGGAGGTAAGTAGCTTCTTTTTTCTCTGTGTTCTGTTTATTTAATAAAGGATTATTTGTACTCTATTAGTGTTGCGAATTCCACTAAATCATTGCCAACATGAAATTCTGATTTTTATAACTCAGATGCTCGTAATAAATAAAATGGAAATTGACTCTTCTATCCATTGAAATTAAGCAGGTGATGATAATTTAGCATAATATGCTGGAGAAACCTGACTATTTACAACGATTCTTTCCACATCAGACATAAAGTTCCCATTAGAAACTCCGTGATCGAATCACGAAAATGAAATAGAATGGGTTATTAACCAAGAAAAGTAGCATTTTGAGATTTTCTATGAAATGTAGAGGAACCGCCAAGATGCTAATTTTATTGTTCAGAGTTTAACGCAGAATGCATCTTTGGTATTTTTGAGCCGCTTTAATAATTAGAATTAATTCAAAAATTTTATTGATAAAAATGTTGGGCTCTTCTCAAAAAAAGTTCAAAGATCTTGAAGTGGAGTTAATGGACACTGGCAAGACTCTTCTACAGCCAGAGAGCGTGCCCAATTTACCTCCAACGACCGCAGATGATACAACAAAGTCAATGCGGAAGGGCATTTATCTTCGTGTCCTCTCTGCTTTGTGTACGCTTATCTTTTATGCCTTTCGGAAGCTCCTACCAGACGTTTCATCGATGCAGTACACGTTTGATAGAACTGTTTGCTGTATCATACTGATGTCGATTTACTTCTATTTCACCAAGCAATTCCATGCGGTCAAGAGTTCCTTTGAACGCAAAGCTGCATATAATTCAATAATTATGACCTTCGCTGATGTTGCCTCCGCTGTCGCCATGATGAGCCTACCTGTCAGCGAGATAGCCACCATTTTTTCAACTATGACTATCTTCAATGGCATCATCGGTTCGTACATACTGGGAGAACCTTATTTACGAATTGAAAGAATTCTCGGCGGTATCAGTTTCTTTGGTGTCTTTCTGATTGTTCGACCACCTTTCATCTTCGGATCTGAAGGAGCGGCCGAAGACGCATCTACTGGCTTGTTGCCACGATACCTAGCGGGAGTTCTATTGCTATGTTGTGCGATGATATATTCATTCTTACAGATCCAAATGAGAGAAATGCAAAAAAGGATGACGTCATTTCTGGTTGTCTATTACTTTTACATTGGAGCTGCGGTTTTGCTTGCATTCTATTTCGTTCTAATAGAGTCACGTAAAACATTGACTCTGTGGGAGCTCACCGTGACTGTTGGAGCTTCTGTGTTTCATGTGGCCAATCTCATTCTGCTCGCTCAGGCATTGAAGCTTATGAAACCTACCCTTGTCGGTCTTGTCGGGTATTTAAATCTTGTGATTTCGCCGGTGATTGACTTGGTGTTCTTTGGGACTCTCCCTTCTATATACACCGTACTCGGTGCTATTTTGATTGTTGGAAGTTGTGTGAAGCTCTTGTTAATGAAATCTAAATAATAATGATTGCATGCATCTACATTATTGAATAAGCCCTTAGGCTGATGCTTTGTTCCCCAGAGAAAGCTAGGTTTATCAAAGAACTCTTTAGAAGTCGTCATTATTTGTTTCTCAATTCATGATAAAAAAATGGAATTGTTTCATCACAAAGTTTGAAAATGAATTAGCATCAATATAGAAAAATGTACGAATATTAATTGATAATCTCTGTTTAATACATAACATTTTTGGAATTTTCATGGTTACCATCTCAAAAGTTAAGATTTGCGAGAAAAATGCGGTTTTCTCATTTATAACATAGTAGTCTCTGATATCTCTTTTATAGGTTATCGAATTCTACTTTGTTTTCTAATTATAGTGAATCACCACCGCATGGATAGAAAACCATACACAAATAATTGTTAATCAAAACTCTTTCTTCGAAATTTGCTCAATTTCTTTTTTATCTTGAATAATTTAAATTCTTCTCACGAAAATTTCTGCTGTTCTTAATTACCAAAAATAGAGTTACAACAGCGCTCATAAAACCAAGTGTAAAAACTTTACTTTTCAACGCAAGATATATACTGAGCTCGAAAAGAGCTATTTGGCATCTCAGTCTTTCCGATGTGTTTACTTCTATTAACGTTTGAGTGTAAAATACCCCGCTTCAAATCTGAAATTGTGTCTACATGTTGATAATTGTTGTATAAAAGCCACAAACAAAGTGCTACAATAGGAAATAGCAGATATTCTTTCCTCTAGGCTAAAGTGCAAGAATCTTATGAAAATATTTGTTTTTTATGCTATCGCTTATCATAGGATTAGAAAGGAAGGACTGCGCTCAAGGTAGAGAGTCTTCTAGTTTCTGAAAAATTGAGCCTTGACACTTGCTGATTTTCAGGACGTTTGTCATTAAATAAATTCCTCCTAAACCTGAAACCTCCCATTGAGAAATTAAAAATAGACAAATAATTTTCTTTACAAAATGCTGGGACTCTCACGCGATCCGAAAGAAATTGAACTCAAGCTGCTAAGCAAGAAGCACAGCTTTCTCAAAGTTAGCCTTCACGACGTGAGTGTCCCAATGGAAATTGTGAAACGAAAGCCAATGCGCATCGGCATTTATATCCGCATTCTCGCTGGATTATGTGCTTTGGTGTTTATTTCCTTTAGAAAACTCATTCCTGATGTATCCGGGATGGAATACACCTTTGATAGAGCTCTCTGCAGTCTAATCCTGCTGAGTATCTTCTTCTATTTCACAAAGCAGTTTGGCTCGGTGAAGACCACATATGAGCCAAAAGTCCTCCTCATTTCAGCAGGAGGATGCTTCTGTGACACCATCTACTTTATTGCAGTGCTGAGCCTCCCGATCAGTGAAATGGTCACGATTGTTTCAACGATAGCCATCTTTAATGGTATACTCGGCTCTTATCTACTGGGAGAACCTTATTTAAGAATTGAAAAAATTCTTGGCGCTATCAGTTTCTTGGGCGTTTTTCTGATTGTTCGACCACCTTTCATCTTTGGATCTGAAGGAGTGGTTGCAGACGCACCTACTGGCGCGCTACCACGGTATGTGGCAGGACTATTAGGGCTGCTAAATGCGGTCGTAGGTTCATTCATTCAAGTCTCTCTCAGAGAAATTCAAGCAAGAATGCCTCCGTTGATAGTCACGTTTTATTTCAACTTAGGATTCGTGACTCTTCTTGGCGGGTATTTTGTGATGTTTGGCTCTCATAAAACGCTGAGCTTTCATGAAATTACTATGATAATTGGATCGTCTGTGTTTCATTTAGCGAATTTCTTCCTCATAGTCAAGGCACTACAGCTTGAAAAACCATCCGTTGTTGGACTTGTAGGGTACACAAATCTAGTGTTCTCTCCGATAATCGACTTGGTTGTCTTTGGAACTTTGCCATCCTTCTACACTGTGCTTGGTGCTTTATTGATCGTTGGAAGCTGCGTGACACTGTTATTAATGAGATCTTAATAGGTATGTGATAGGTAAGTTTGTCTTCAAGATATTAAATTATTGATATTGATGTTGCTTTCTCTTATTCATGAGTATTAACCATATAACAAAAATATTAAGGTTGTTATCATTTGTCTATTGAACACATTTCATTAAATCCGCATGCAAACGATTTTTGAGAGATTGATAAACTTTCAGAAGCGATAAAATGAAAAGAAGCTGGATTTTCTGCGTTTCTGCGTGCGATCTTATTAATTAGATGATGCAAATAGTTTCAGAAATCAACTTAGCGATAAATAGACTTTCATAAAATGAGAGCTAAAATTTATTATCTGAATTAGAAGTTCAATGAAATTTTACTTTTAAATAAGCAAATTACTACTATAATTTCTCTTTGAATCAATGTGGCGTTCTCCACTTTAAAAAGATCAATAAGAACTTAATGATGAATATTTTTTAATTCTCTCTCTCTAGTTATTCATGCTGCGCCGATTTCAGATAGAAGTGTTGTATCACCTCATCCAGCACTAACTTGAAAAACCCCAGCGCTATATTCGGGAGCCCGAATCCAAGCAGCAACGTACTAAGTTTCCAATTCAATTCCCTTTCATTCATAATGGACAAACAAAACACAAAAACCAGGACAAATTCATAAAGCGCTTTTTTGTTTTCAAGTGTGAGAGAAATTTTCATTTTCCAGCAGTCGAAGGCCATAATTACCACTCTAATAGCAAGGATTCCCAGCAAAGAGGCTACTTGAGTATATCTCATCAATTCGGTTTTGTAATACACAGAGTTAGCGTCATGTGTTGAAACAAGCACACTCATATTTTCTGCAAGTAAATAACAGACTAACATACTCAAGGCCTGGAAGATGCCATTCCATAGATTGACATAGCTCTGAGAAAGGCTCTGATTGAGGATCGAATCAAAAGGAGGAGAGCAAGTGCTGGTAATATTGTTTCTGCTGGAAAGCAGACACTCTCGAGAGATATTTCTTCCCAAGCTTAGAATCAAAAGAAAAATTACTGTCTCTGAAATCGGTATTCCCAGAAGCATGGACGCAAGCAAGAAGATGAGTTGAGGGATACTGGAAACTTTGCTCATTGCAGCTGCTTCTAGTATGTTTTTGGAGATTGCTCGGCTTGTTTTTATTGCTTCCACAAGCGTGGGAAAATTATCATCTAACAGAATTACATGAGCAACATCTTTGTTAGCTCCCGTTCCTGATCTCCCAAGTGTCACGCCAACATCTGCCTGCCGAAGAGCTGGACAATCACTAACTCCTGCACCAACAGCTATCACAGTATGACCCATTTTTTGGTAATTATCAACCACAGCTAATTTCTGTGATGGAGTCAATCTGACGAAGATTACTTGGGGTTTGTCTAACCATTCTGTCACTCTTTCACTTTCGCCTAATTATGAAATCAATTTCGAGGGGTGAAATTTATTTTGAGGAAAACTCTTACCATATTCGAGGGCTTGCTTTAGCATGTCTCCATGGATTACAATAGCTTCACTTTTTTCCATTGCTTCGTCCAGGGAAATATTTTGGGCATTCATTATTTCATTGACAGTCACAACTCTCTCGCTAATGATTCCTAGTTCCCTGGCAAATGGAGTTGCTATTAGATGAGTGTCACCAGTTGTCATGACGGTTTTAATTCCGAGCCTTTTACATGCGGCAATGGCTGAATCAATGTTATCTCTGTAGCATTACTAATTAAAAACCGAAACCACAGGTGTATGAGTTTTACCTTGGAGGATCCCTTAGAGTAATCATTCCACAAAACGAAAATTTATTTAGAGGAAAGTTAGCATCAAATGGAGTTGTGCAATTAAACTTGAATCCTTCAGGATAGTCGTTTCGAGGGAGAGGATATTTTGCGAATGCCAGCAAACGTTCTCCTTTCTTCACTCTCGCTACCAAAGTCTTTTCAATGTCATGATTCCATTTCTCATCAATAGGAAACAGCTCTCCGTTGATTGAGAAATGTGAGCACATAGAATTTATTTTTTCTGGTGGTCCCTAGCATTAGTGTAGATGTAATATAACCACCTTATTTCTTGGAGTTACCATGATAAAAATACAGTAGTCAGAGTCATCGGTGCGATATTTAACAATCTTCACAATATATTTGGTCGCAGCGGTGAATGGCAAGGATGCTACAACAGGATGTTTTGCTCTTGTCAACTTAACATCTTCAATCGGCTGGAAAAATCTTATCATCGCAACTTCGGAGACTGTTCCAGTTGCTGTTCTGTCAAGACATAGTTCTTGAGTAGAGTCTTCTTGAAAAACCGCATCGGAACTAAGAATCGCCGCCTTGTGTAAGTCTTGGAAGCCTTGGCTTTCAATATCGTACTCGTATTTGAAGTGTAGTCCCATCTTTTGGCGATTGTGTCCTTTTTTCAACTCTCGATTATACCACAGGTGAGAAACAGTCATTCTATTTTCTGATAAAGCACTCATCTTCTCTGTACAGATAACTGTAGCGGCAGCTAATTTCTCAATGATAGACAAATTGTTTATGAGGAGAGAGCGCTTCAAAAGAACAGAAGCTGCACGAGACATCCCCAAGAGAAGATTCCAAATCATTTTCGGAGACAGCTCTGAGCTGAACATCAGAATTCCGAGAAGGAGACTCATAAAAAATCCGTATCCAGCCAGTACCAAGCAGCATTGGAATGCCATAATTGAGATTAAAGCCCAAAGTTTTGCAACATTCGATTCTCTTGCCAACAAAGAATCTGATTCTTCATGTGGGAATCCCCCTAATGCCGCTGCCAGAGAGGCAATGGCTGCGAACAATGTACGATCGCCAGTGAAAACAACAATTCCCCTTCCCTCTCCTTCTCTACAGGTACTACCCATGAAACATAAATTCATGGATTCCATAGGACTGTCTGGGTGAGTACATTCCTGAGTACGCGACACTAGGTCTGTTTCTCCAGTGAAGGCAGAATTATCGATTTTCATCTCATTTGAATCGAAAATTCTGATATCTGCTGGTATTCTGTCTCCCGCTCTGATATGAATAATGTCTCCAGGTACAAGCTACATGGAATCAATTATGTCAAGCCAGGCTAAGTTACCCTACTTCTGATTCCAGAATCGTTCTTCGCATTCCATCGCGCATGCAGAGAATCTGCGCAGGCTGTAGAATTTTTTTCTTCAAGGATTTCCTTTGCTTCGCTAAAATAATCGCGATCGAGTAGAGTACACCGCATCCCAAGAGGAAAATAGCTCCAACAAACTGTATTACAGGTAGATAAATCGCTTTTTCGGTAAGTGAGAGTGTTTACTTGAAAAATATCAGAGCTGGTCATTCTGAAGTAGAGGATAGAATTTAGCAAACTACCAATTAAGAAGGCAAGCGGAATGGGAGTCATGCAAGCTGAAAAGAGGCTGGAGATTATCAGTAGCTTGGGAGGAGATAACTCGTTGGGTCCAAATATTTCGAGTTTGTGCGCAGCCTGGGCTTCAGTAAGGCCATTATTCAAATCAGATTCTAATCTTGCCGCCAGCTCATTTAAATGAATGCTATGTTCATCCTATATTTCAAGTTATACAATGTTTTTCCAGCAATATTGGGAGGTGTTTACCACAAAGTTCATCATTTGTTTAAATTTCTGATCAAAGCTATCAATTAAATCACTCACGTGAGAGACTAATTAACTCTGAATAAATATCTTATGATGTAATTTTCGCTTCAGAAATTCACTTGGAGTCATATTGTCAGGAGAGAGTGAACAAATCAAAAACTCAACAAAGAAAACAGTTTTAGTGCCATAATGAGCAACCAGTATTCAAATTTTCTTTCTTCTGGGATGCAAGTATCTGGAAGACCAAAGCATCGTAAATGAGTATTAAGTTGCTTGTTCTTCGGTGTATCAATATATAACCAATCCTGTGTTCACTGGTAAACTCAGCTAATCTTCTTGCAACAAGCGACTGTGTGATTTATCAATTTAGGAATCTCAAAACGAATATTCTTTAACAACTTTGATTAGGAGTTTTTGAAGCTTTAATTTTCTCAAAATAACATTTCTTTGAGAGTCGACTGACTGGTTGTTTTACTAAAGACAACGAAAAATAGTAAGGTATCAGCTAAAAAACAGCGATAAATAGGAATCAAAAGTTGCAAAAGAGCTAGCTGCTTGAAGCCTGAATTAGCTGTTAACAGAAAATGAATCATCTGATTAAAAGTTAGTAACCATTGGACAACTCATGGCTTTCTTTTCACTTAGATTTAGTTCAAGATGATTACCTACATGTCATATTTGCACCAATTTATTCCAGGATTTAGGTATAGGTTGTTTGAAATTTTGATGGCCAAAAAAAGAAAATTGAATATAATGATAAGTAGAGGAATAATGGGATGTGAAAGTCGAAGGACTGCCGCGAACGAGTGATTTATTTCATCTTTTTTACTTTTGGAATGATATTAGGGAGATTGGAATCTATTTTCTGATCATTCACATTTGATACGTGTGAATTTTTTTTGAAATTTGGTAAAACGGCTTCTGACGTAAAAATTAAGAGTTTTAATCAGTGGTGGATAGATTTATCTTGAGCTGCTCACGAAGTTTGAAAATTAAAATTTGTTTTATTTTGCAACAATGCTGGGTCTCACACGAAATACAAAAGAAATCGAGCTGGAGCTAGTGTACAAGCATAGTTCTTTCAAATTCAGCCTGAATGATGCCAGTCTTCCAATAGAGCCGGTGAAACGAAAACCAATGCGTATTGGCATTTACATCCGCATCATAGCCAGTTTGTGCTCTCTTGTGTTCATTTCTTTTCGGAAGCTGATTCCCGAAGTCTCAGCAGTGCAGTACACGTTTGATCGAGCCTTCTGCAGTCTTATACTGCTAGCCCTCTATTTCTATTTCACTAAGCAATACGAAATCATCAAAAAAACTTTCGAACCCAAAATCGCAATTATTTCTGCAGGAGGATGTATTGCTGATGTTTTTTATTTCGTTGCCATATTGTCCCTGCCGATTAGCGAGATGGTTACCATTGTTTCAATGGTAGCTATCTTTAATGGCATTATTGGTTCCTACATGCTGGGAGAATCTTATCTAAAGATCGAAAAAATACTTGGTGCTGTGAGTTTCTTGGGAGTTTTCTTGATTGTGCGACCGCCTTTTATTTTCGGATCTGAAGGAACTGCTGAAGACACTCCGACAGGCTCAATACCACGATACTTCGCAGGATTGATCGCATTGGGTTGTGCAGTGGTTTATTCATTGATTCAGGTCCAGCTCAGAGAAATCCAGGCCAGGATGCCTCCGTTTGTAGTGGCTTTCTATTTCAATTTGGCGTATGTAATTCTTCTTGGGACTTACTATGTGGTGACAGGCTCACATGAAGCACTAAACTTTCATGAGCTGACAATGATAATCGGATCCTCTGTGTTTCACTTGGCCAATCTCATTCTACTTGCCAAATCTCTTCAATTGGAAAAACCAACTATTGTTGGGCTTGTCGGATATACGAGTCTAGTGTTCTCTCCGATGATCGACTTGGTTGTATTTGGCAGTTTTCCGTCAATCTACACTGTGCTTGGAGCTACTCTGATAGTTGGGAGCTGCGTAAAGCTCTTATTAATGAGATCTTAATCATAGATACGATTGCATAAAATTCTTATAATAGGTAGCTTGATGAAATACCACTTTCAAAAGACGCTTAAGGTTCTAGCCTTATTCGTTTTCAATTTAGATTCAAATGTCGTCCAACAAATTATTCTTATCATCCGTATTATCAAAATCATTAGGAAATCCAACGATTAGTCCATGAGTTCGCAGAATTCGTCTGGAACATCATATTCCAAAGCTTTGCTCTCAATGCTCAAAATTATTCCGTCGAAAAATTAAATTTGCAAAATGCTTTTGCTTGATAATCAGTTTTTGAAATGATCGACGGAAGTCAATCTGAGAAAGAAATTATCTTGCAATTTCATTGATATAAATTTCATCTCAGCATCAATAGGTCTAAGGCAGTGTCCGCATCACATATATCTTTAGAAGTACACTTGTGATAAGAATAATAATCTATTATCGGAAATTTTGTATTTTTAATTCATCCCTATCTATCATCCCAGCCAATTGATACTGGCATTTCTCGTCTGGGCCTTTCATGCTGCTTCTATCTTTGCTAGAAATAATCAGCATTCGAGTCTCATCCAAGATGCTTTAAATTATGTATAGTAATTCATTCAACATAGGTATCTAAGCAGTGATGAGTGCTTTTTTTGGTGCTTAGTCGGATATCCTTTCTGTCCATCATTAGAACTTGTTGCGAGATCTGCATTTGGTGTAGGTTATTGATAAGAGGGAAATTTGATTGCCGAATTCCAAATCTATAATACAAGTTTTAAAAGGGAATTAGAGCGTAAAACATGAAAATTACTTCAGAGCTCATCCAGAATGCAAATCAAAAGCTTAACCCACTCAAGCAGAGAGAACTCGACCTGAAAGGTGAGTATTTGGACCCTTTCAGCTGTTTCATCCACTATTCAAGGCTACAAAATCGCATACATTGAAAACATGGGTGCAACATTAGATTTTTTCGACATGATCGACCTCAGCGACAACGAAATCATTAAATTGGGCAATTTCGCTTACCTCCAAAAGTAAACAATCTGACCTTTTCAATCATTTCTTTCTCCTCTCTGGTCTGTGCCTTGCATCATGATAACATATTCAATCCTATTGTTATAATAAGGTTGACCTCACTGGTCGTAAATAACAATCGTATTACTAAGATCCAGGACCTATCGGACAGTTTGCCGAACCTTGAGTCTTTGATGTTGGCGAATAACAGAATAAGTGATTTGAGCGAAATCAACAATTTGTCTAATTGCAAAAAACTCATTAGGCTAAATCTCTTGGGAAATATTGTAACACAGGTAATCACATTGATTAATGCCGATTGAGCGGACCTAACGAAATATGTTTGAATGATAGGCTAAAAATTATCGCCTCTTCGTAATCTCAAGGATACCTTCCCTCAAGTCCCTTGATTTCCAAAAAGTCAAAAAGAAAGTAATTACCTTGGTTAAATGCATTGAATTTTTATCGCTCGAACCTAGGAGAGAGAAGAAGCTCAGGAGCTCTTTGGAAAAGAAGCTGATGTCAAAGCTGAAGTGGCCAAGGATACGTTTTCTAAAGAAAAGCTGAAGGTGCGTTTTAATTTTTTTGGCATAGAAGTTATAAATTTGTTGGTTAGATGAATATTGAAGGAATTGCAACGATGGAAGAATTGAATAAGATGGAAAAGCTTGTCGATAGCAAACTTAAACAGAAAACTCAATAAAAATAGCTGATTCCATTTGTGATAAGCTCCTTTACGATTCAGACGGTGCGAATTGAACTGTTTTCTCGTATTTTTTCGTAATTTTGGTTTCATACGGCCCATACCGACTACAAAAGATATTAATGCGAAAAATTAACAATAATTAAATCTAATGAGTTGATTATCAGGACACTAATAGCTCCTCTAGCCTTATAAGAGGAAAGGCTGATGAATTTCATAGGATTTGACTCGATAAATGATAGAATAATGGCATATCGCGCACAATTCATAATGTGAATTAATGGGGGTTAAGATTAATCATAAATAATATATAATGTTTCCTGGCTTTCGCCTCGAATAATAGATAATAGCGGTAATTCATCTTGGAAAAAAACAAGATGAATAGCCTTCTATACTCACACACTTAGCCCGCTACTGCATGTTTTTAAGATAAGTAAATTTGGACGGGTTTTGGACCCTTCTTAATATCTTGAACCTGTACTTCAAGAGAATCGCTCTTTGGTTCGATTTGCTGCTAAATATCCAATTTAAAGCGAAATCTCTTACGAAAATCTCGCAAAGAGATCGAAGAACGATCTTGATTTTTCCAACTTCATCAGTATCCTCTGCAGAAGGGAGAATCATCTCTCGGAAACTTCCAATGCTGTCGATTCGTTCCTTGTAGTTGATCACAAACTTCTTGAAATTGTCGAATGAAATATGATGGGAAGCAAGTAACTCTTCTCGGTACGGCCTAGCAAGGTCAGTCAGTGCGAAACCCGACATCGCTTTTCCGTAGTTTTTCACGACGTTTTTCGAGTCTTGCTTCATCCTTCGCTCTTCTCTGATCGCGAAGTCTTCAGGGTTAAGATTTCTTGTCTTCCTTGAGCTTGGTTTTGCTGTGCTTTCTTTGTTCTTTTTTCTTCTTCGAGAGATACTTGTAATCTCTTGCGAACTAGGCGCATCAGAGATCACAATGACTTTCTCGTCAGGTGATTTCTTCCCTGTGAAGAGTTGTTCTTCAAGCTCTTCTGGCTTTGAGAGAAACTTCCCGTTCTCCATCGTTTCGTATTGACTGTGGCAGTCTTCTTCGTCAATAAAGTGTTTTCTGAGGAAATCTATCTTTGGAGAGCCAAAGCGATCGCGATTCATCATTCCGGGAAGCATTATCTTAAACGAGTCTTGGGAATCACGTGGCACCTTGCATAGCCGGTCTTTGTCTTCAGACTCCACTAAAGGAGAGTCCATGCTCATGTTTCTTATGAGATCTCTGGTTGTGGTTAACGGGAATGGGTTGTTGATAGGCAGGTCTGGCTCTAGGATCATCTTAGACCTGTGTGAGAAGCATTCACCGGGTGTCTCGGCTACTTCTTCGAAGTAATATGAGAGGTCCTGAAAATTGGAATTCAAAAGATGAGAAGACTCATCGGTGGAACAGCTATGAGAATTGACAACTTGGGGCGCGTGGAAATAAGAATTCGGTTGAGCTCTGCGATTGAACTCGTTTGATTGGGCAAAATCATTGTTTCTGTTATTTTTTGGAGGGAACATCGCCTTAGTGGGAAAAATTCGCGGGAATAATTTCAATTTATCAAATTGCGAACTAAATTTGGATTGATAATACCGGCTCCATTTATAAAAATTAGAATTAGATGAATATAGTAATGCTAACTGATCGACTCCTACCTGTATTTAAGAGTAATTGTGCGTAGGAACCTGAAAAATAAAGATAAACTTTCCTCAAAACTGGAAGAGGAATGAAAGGAGAGCATTTGAGATTGATTAAATAACAATACTTTAGGCTATTATATAACTTTTCGCAGAAAAACTTTAAAATGTTTCCGATTAGTTTTCTCTGTTTGATTACGTTGCATTATAAGTCAGTAGTAGCTGAAGCTCGCGGCTTTGGATCCTGAAACAAGAGGAAATCACAGTTTAGCTCCCTCATAAGAGTGATATCCTGAGAATTTGGAATGAGATCAATTTAACACAATTGAAAGAATGATGATTCATTAACTTCCCTATGAATATCCATGCCAGCCGTTGTTTCTCCAAATAAAGCAGGTTACAAATAGTTCAATTCAGTAAATAAGTATTTCGGGAAGATTTGAATATGATTTAAAGTACTATCGTTGGGATTCTTAAATATTGAATTGAACTTTGTTGCCACCCTGCTTTCTTTGCTGTAGTGATTCAGTTGCAGATTAAATGTCATAATCCCTTGTCATCTTCGTTGACCTCAAGACTCAGGCAAAATGGATATCATTAAAATTCATTAATTTTGAATGCCACATTCATGTAATTGGTGGCGTGCTATTGTAATGATATTAGATTTGTTTTGATATCAGTAGACTTTTGATCCTCAGAGAAAAATCTTCATGTGAATACTAAAATGAAGGAATGTGTTTGATAATAGATCCTTCGCTATCTTACCTTTAATGTATTTCCTCATTTGATGAGAATTGCAATTTGGATCCTCCGCATTCCACGCTGCTAAACGGTTCCAAATTTTTTATCAACTGGAGTTTGATATGAGATAAGATTCGAAATAACAATAGAACTCGAATTCACTGAAATATAAATTCAGAAACTACGAAAACTCCTCCAATGGATCAACAGATAGTTCAATCTTAGGTTACTACTTAATTATAACTAGCGAGTATTGACTTGCGTATTAGAGGACCACAAAATTTTCATTCAATTGCATCATGTTTAGTCAATTAATGGAATGATGAATTAATCCGGTAAGGCATTCCCACAGCAACATAAATTTATCACAAATTAGAAGCTTTTAGTTACAAGAGACCTCTAGACTATACAAGGACCCATCTTAAGTTAGTAAATGATATATCAAATTGTTGCTTGAGTAAAGTAAACAAAGAGCGAATCACAAAAATTAAATTGTTGTGAAAAATAATTAGTGATTGAGTAGATAAGATAATTTTAAGTCTCGTTCTAATGAACTCGTGGATAGCCATTGTTATTATTATTTAGATTATAGAAGCATCGTTTAAAATCTTTGGCCATTCATATCAGCGTTCGGTGCTTTTGACTTTGACGCCATTGTGAACAAATTCATTTTAAGTGTCGAGCACCTGTCTCTGTCTAATTTTCGCTTTTGAATTAATTCGGTTTGAGGAGGCCGATCCAACTCCATTTTCCTATTGTTCACGTAGTTATGTCGGAAGTTTTCATCAATCTCCGTTCCAATAGGCTTTGATGCGTTTCCATTCTTAGATAAGGTAGATTATAATAACTATTGAGATAGGAATAGTTACAGCCATCATCCAAGAGTGAGTTAGCGCCTCGAACGGAGAGAATCGCTTCTTGAAATCTTTTTGAAGGAGTTTTAATATTAAATCTTTGGCTTCCGAGGACACAGACTCCCAGCATTTGTCTTTAAATTCGATTTTCGAGGCTTTGATCTCCTCGATTAAGTCATCGAGCCTAAAAAAATTCACTCGTTCAAAACAATGAAAAAAATTAATTTTTTGCTACTCATCAGCTTGAAAAGGATGCCTTCCGCACAACATCATGTACAAAACGATGCCAGCACTCCACATATCTACAGCTTCACTAAAGTAGCAAGTTGTGAGCAACGTCAAATTCATTAAACACTGGATTTACGTGTACTCGAGGTCTTCTAAGACTTCTGGAGCTAGGAAAGACACTGTTCCTGTGTAGGTCCACATCTTTATGTTCTGTTTCGAGAACGCTGAATATTCCCATGTACTTTTCTCATGGAATTTCGAGACGTTAAAATCAGTTAATTTCAGCATGGAATCTTTGTTGGGAAAATTAGGCGTTGAAATTTTTTCCGAAGCAGCATTCTCAAGTTACCATCTGTTATGAGGATATTATTGGGCTTAATATCGCGGTGAACGACTCCATGTTTATGCAAAAACTGTATCGCCAGAATCAGTTGCCGGAAAAGGTTAGCAGCAACAGTTTCTGAGAATATAATCTCATAAGAGATGCGAAATTTATCCCGAGCTTACCGCTATATTGGCCATCACCGCAGACAGAGTCTAGCAATTCTGTTCCTTTCACATATTCCATGATAAAATAGATTTTATTTTTCACACGATCGATATAAAGTTTATGAGCTTGAACAATATTTTTATGCTTGATCGTCCTTCTGTTTAAGAACTCTTTTCTAATCTGCATTTGAGATAAGCGCATTGAATAGTTTCAGTTGCATACCAGCACTTCAAGCTCTTCATCTCCGTTTGTATTAATCATCTTTGCCGCATACTCCTTTTTTGTAGCTTTACATATGCACCGCTTGACTATCGCCGAGACTCCTTGTCCTAGTTTCTCGCACTCTTGATAAAAATCCTTGAAATTGCCAAAGATCTCGTAAACATGATCTCCCAAGTCTATGATTTTTTCAGCCAGGTGGTTTTTATTTCGACCTGGTTTAAATAGAGCGGCTTTAAAATTCGTCTATGTTAGAGTACACTACCTAGTCCATCCATCACGAGGCTCCTGGGGACCACGATCGCCCTCTTCTGCTGCAAAGACATTTCAGGACAACTATTCGTGAACTTTGGCTTGAGGTTTTCTATCTCACGCCCCTCGGTCTCATCGATATGACTATCTTCATGAGGAGCTATAGAAATGATAAATCCATCTAAATAATTTTTCTAACCAGTTCCGTTGTCTGTTGGCAAGGTAGTGTGCGAGAAGCTTTGTTTCGAGATGCTAAAGGCAGAGTCACCTTGAAAAATTAGGCCTAAAATTTGTAAAATTAGAGCTTATAGACACTGCGCTGAATTGCCTTTTAAGCTGGCTCTGACGTCGGTGAGGTTTGCACGCCGAGCCACACAGGGACCTGTTGTTTGAGCGGTGCTGACTTTACTACTGTTTGGGCTTAACATATTGGAATTGCTAAGAAACGCGATTTACTCCGAGAGACTTTTGAATTGAATCGAAGCCGAATTCTCCAACATTAATGGACTTCAGTTGTTTCTTGACGACATAAAATTTATATAACTAACTACAATGGCATCAAATTACGGACAAACTCTTGCTTTTAAGTGATCTAGAATATTTCAGAGTTTATGCCATTGCAAATGAAATCCAGTAACAATAAATTCAAGAAAATTAAATGTCTTTTATTTTGAATTTGAGTGACTTGATTCATGAATTCAAATCCGCACAAAAGTTCCCAGGAAGAAGATACAAACCCCTAAAGCTTTTAGAAAGATCTCGTTTAATGTAGAAAGCCACAGCGAAAATGACCTTGTGGATTTCATCGAAAATGAAGTGAATTATTAAACTGAAAATTAACGATTGGGTTAGAAATTTGGTTACAACTTACGCGATTTGAAAGGTAATGTAATCTTCATAGTCTGAAAGGTATATACGCTTTGGTCGGAGACGAGAAATACAAGGAGGATAAGTGTTGGCTTGAGTCAAGTACTAATATTAGGAGAATTACTGACTATATGTGAGTTCTATTTGAATGTTCTTTGCGTCAGTAGAGAGATAGAACTTGCAAGAATTTAACATAAATGAAGCCTTTCAGTGTTCATTCAGTAAGATGAGAAAATAGAAAAAAATTGTTCCGGGCATTTCGATTATGTTGAATTCTTTTGTGTTCGATCGCATTTGTTCTAAGAATGACTTAAAAAATTCAGCAGTGCGGTAAAACAGTAGTTGTTTTCTTTTTGTTTGCTGACATGTTGAAAAAATTACAAGCAAAATAGGAAAGTGACTATTTCATTAGAGAGTATATGAAATATTGGAAATTCATCGTGGCAAAGCGAACTCGACGTTTAGTTAATCTTCAATAATATTATGTGATGTAAATAGAGGAAGTTATTCTACAAAAATAAGAGTCTTAACACATATGCGACAGAGACTTGGAATAAATATGTCGTAAAAAGGATCGGTATTATTGATAATTGTTCAAAGTACCAATCAAAAATAAACTTTTCTTAAGGTGATTGATTAGAACATAGCTAGAAATAGGAATCTATTGAATGAGTGAGTGGCTTTCCTGAAGGCAGATAATTGAAGAAAATTATCTCAACGAAGTCGGATTTCTATCCGAGTGCATGCGATTAAACAAAATCAATCAATCAATAATTGGTCTTCCTTATTATTTAGAGATTCATCCATCTCATACCAGCAGGACAGCTGAGAGGAACATTCTTGCAAGAATTTCCGGGGTCAAATTGTTGAAAGAGGTCGTAATTAAGCGGAAATTAAAAATTGCATGACTAATGCAAAGAATTATTTTAGACTCTAAATTTCATGTATCTATATTTGTATGGAAGGGTAGATTGATTATGCTAACATCCATGCCATAATATGAGTATTATGCTCTCTTCAGTTTTATTCACAAAAAAAACTTCTCCATTACAACTATTCATAAAGAACAATTCCTTGAGAAAAACCAATTTTCTCTGTCAAGTCAAGATATCTTTTTGATAGCAGCTTATTCTCCTTCAATCGATCTACTCGAGACTCGAAATTGTTTCAACTTAATAGCTCTTCGCAATTCACACAGGATTGCCATGCTTTTGCATCACAATGCAAAATTTCAAAAGGAAATCTATATATTGCTTAATCATTATTCATCAAAATAGTATATTAAAGAGGTCGGGTAAGTAGCAATAAGTAAATGACTTCACAAAAAACTCCTTGAAGACTATAAGAAACTAACTTAATTATATTAGTTTTCCATTATTCAAAGCGATTAGCCTATCAAACATGAAAGTTGTTAATATTTTCAAAATCCTCCAATCTAAATTAAATTTCTAAACATGGCAAATCCTGGCTTTCCATCAAACTTATTATTATCGGGATTTATCAAAATTACTAAGAAGTGTGTGGATCTATATCTGAATAACAGAAATTAAATGATGGAGACTTTATCAATCACAATAGAAAAAAGCTATTGAGCATATTATATTTATTTACATAATCACAAAACTAATGAACAAAATGTGCGATTTCAGTTTGGT
>ENA-UOTX01000376-UOTX01000376.1-compost-metagenome-genome-assembly--contig:-NODE-376-length-48646-cov-4.224320_pt1 | contig 48646 bp, 28 predicted proteins | sample MGYA00238143_ERZ746982 | MGnify/ENA primary metagenome ERZ746982 (study PRJEB28758, sample SAMN06268862) | compost metagenome | isolation source: single cell | place: USA: California, Emeryville, Joint... | reverse complement strand
TCCGTGCAAAAAAAGAGGAAACAAGGCAGCAGCATCCAGATCTTTCTATGGCTGAAATTATGACCATCATTGCTAAACAGTAGATTCACCATTTGAAGTTGATGCATCTAAAATGTAATCATTTCAGATGGAAAGACGCTTCACCCATCGAAAAAAGAAAATATATTAAGTTTTCCGAAGAAGACAAGAAAAGATATGAAAAAGAAGTAGAGGAAATATCTGAGGGCTTAAGTCCTTTACAAAGAATTCAGAAATGTAAAATGCTCAAGAACGCTCTGGAGCTCGAGAAGTCGGTTGATGAACTCGTCCAGAAACCCTTGGAAACAGTGAATGATACTACCAATCAATTGAAAGCACAAAGGAATTTTAATCCACTGGATTCATCACAGGTCCTTGATGACGTTTCTAAATCGATCGAAACAGCCTTGGAACGTCTAAATGCAGAGTCAAAAGAGCAGGGCACTCATCCTCCTAATCTCTCGAAGGTAAAGCGCATTTTATTTGCTTTCCCTAATTTCAAGTTAACTTTTAGAGGGTACAAAAGGAGGACCCATGTAATCAAATAAGCAAAATCATGGATGGATCCGCAGTTTTGTCAATGTTGACTTCTTCAATGGAGGTTTCCAAATCGAATGAAAGCACATGTCAACATTCTGTTGAGAAAATAAAGTTCATATATCCCTCATTTAGCGGTCGAGAACCTTCAGTAATGAAGGAGGCTACATTTTACTTGAAGGATTTAGCGCCAAGAGAAATGAACAATCTCTTCAATGTTCCCTCTTTGACAAAAATCCAGAGCAGCTCATTTTTCGATATTTTAAATGGAGCTTTAGACTGCAAACAGCAACGTCACCCAAGTCGACAAAACAGTGAATCATGTGGGTTTTTGGATGAATTTGGTAAAATTACAGCTTAATATTAATTTAAGTAACAAATCGAAATACTAGAACAAGCTCGGCTAGATGAATCAGGCGCTAATAAAGAAGAACAAATTAGCAACAAGAGCAAAGTAGTAGCTGAAGAGGAATCAAATGAGATAGGAAATAATCATGTCAGAATACCAACAAACCAAAAACAAGGAGGTCTAATTGATGGTGATGTGATGGATGTGGATGAGATAGAGCCATCGGATTATGATCTAGACGAGCTTTTGTTTCTCAATCCTTTTATGGACTGAGTATTCCATCTTGAGAATTCATGTAATCTGATGTCAAGAGTCACAAAATTGTATTTCGTTGTATTATTCGAGAAATACGATGATTTATTTCATAAAGTGAGCATTTTTCATGAGTTTTTATTTGCTGAGAAAACGCAATCTCTAACTAAACTTGCAAACGAAATCAGCTTCCTCACATGAGAGATCTATAGCTTTAGTGAACTATCTAAACAAGCTCATAAGCAACACTTGCGCATCATATGATGAAAAATATTCGAAAGGAATAATGATTATAGTTTGAGAATGTTCATATCCCACCCAAATTTTTGTTTCTAGCAGAAAGACCCCAGCGAACAAATATTTGAGAAAGCAAATTATAGGAGGTTCAACGTCGCCAGAATGATCGTTTGACTGATGTACTGAAATAAACACACACACGCACATTTATTATCTAAATATAAACAGACACTCATTTCGAAAACCAGGCTGAGAAAGACAGGCTAAATACCCTCTTTTTTTCTCAAGGGTTTTACGATTTTTCGGACTGCTGAATGTTCGGTTTCCAGTATTTTTGAATTGAGTATCTCATTAAGAGCCTTTCTCTTGTCCTCAGTCAGTGCTTGTATTATCTTCTCTAAAATAAGAGGATAATTCTCCTTGTATAGTTTGAACACTTTCCGAAAGACATGAAACTCGTCTTTATCTTTGGCAGGAAGATACATTTGGCCAATCTCTTTCTGTATGTCACTCTTCAAGTAAAAATTAATACTAACATTGACAAGTTGAATATTACTTCCTTTTCCCTATAAGGTTCAAACAACGTGCTGAAGTTAGATCCTAATACACTTGGTTTGTTGTTGTTTATTTCTGGCTGAGTTATATTGCTCTCCACACTCATAGACATTTCTTTTTTATTTGCTGTCCGAGTGTCTGAAGAAACCTTTGGTTTGAGGAGCTTTTGTATCTCGGGACGTGGTGCTAACTCACTCTTTAGCAACTCTACGAGCACATTAAATAGTTTAAACACGCCGTTTTCGCTAAGAGACGCTTGCGAAAAGGACCCTAGCAGGGCAGAAATCGCTTCAATTACGATCTAATTTCAAAATTAGTCATCATTCGTGAACTATTTTTGTTATACCTTGTTTGCATATCTATCTCCCTGGTAATATTCCAAATAAAGAGCAAGAATATCATCGAATAATGATTCAAGCCAATTTTTTGACTTTAAATCTCTTATGACATCAGCTGGATAGCAAGCAAGTAGGCAATAATATATTTGGAAAAACCTATTCAAAAGAATTGCATGAGTGAATTGTCAACTTAAAGTGATTTATTTACCTCGCGCATAAAAATCGATTGTCAGGATTGAACAGCTGTTTCTGAAGCTTGTCTAATGCTCCTAAAATATCGCTTACGTACCCGTCGATGGCACCATTTGACGTAAAACACTTTTGAAAAGTTTTATTCATATTTATAAAAAATCAAGTAGGGGTACCTGAATCATCATCTGGATCAGCAAGCAGCATCTATTATAGCTTTCAAAAGCGTTACAAATGTTTGCTTCACCTATCTTTTCAAGAGCTCTGAGAGTTATTCGCAGCATCTAGCATTTTGATTCAATGATGAGTGAAACCTAATGACTCTTATTACATCTTTCAGGAGTCCCCTATTGCTCCCAGCGATGTATAATTTTCCATATTGACAAAAATTCTGGAACGTCGAGTAAAAAGTCTCGATAGAATATTTGTTATTCTCCAGTAATTTGTCTAAATTATGTTGTGTGATCGAGTAGATCGTTGAACCCACGTTGGTGCCGGCAGTGTGATTTTTAATGATTTCATTTAGTATTTCGATAATATTTTCGTCAAATGGGATCTTTGAAGGACTCTCTAAGAACTGGAATAGTTTTTCAAGGTGCTGTTCGAAACCGGTCTAGTCACAACCAAAAGGAGTTTTAAAGGATATCATGGATATTTTCGTACATATTGCTCGTTGACAATAGTATAGTTTTCGACTATTATTTTGAGGATCTGCAAGCACTTGGTGATCACCAGATTAATCTTTGGGTGATTTAGCTGAGAATATTCCTAGAGAATCAATTAGAACGATAAGAAATTAGATCCTAATATACAGCAAAGACGCGATTCACCAACTCTTTCACGAGCCACTCTGCTGAGGATTTCACCAAATGGTCAGAATAAGTCCTTTTTGTTTGAATAGTTTTAAGATTTTTCCCAGCAAAACAATATTTGATACTCAATAAACTCCGAAATGAAATCAAAGTAGCTTCCATCCGAGACTCGACTAATCAATTTGATTATACTTGGGAACAGTTTGTCCGCAAAAACATCTACTCTAACGTACAGGCCCTCCTTTTTTGTGATGAGAGCCAACGCGTTGAGAGCCTTGAAGAGGATAGTAAGTTGTCAGCCTTGAAGCACTGGAAGCTAATTACCTGCAAAGAGGTTGCCTTCTCATTTAAATCTGCAAGTAATAGGAGCAATAATTCGATAAGCATTTCGAATTCTTTTTGATTTCTTGCTTCGACGTTGTAGATATACACCGCGAAATATTTGAGTGCGAGACAGAATCTCTGTCTTACGAAACCTAGAAATGTGCTCAGTATGGCGGATATTAGTACAAGACATTACTGCAGTTCTTTAATCCGCTTAGATTTTCGAGGTTCTTGCTTAAAAATCTTTCAAACCCTCCCCTAAAAGAAATTGGTATGTCAGAACAAACTGTTTCAGACTGGACAAAGTGCTCACATGAGATCTTTTCGTTCTTTTAATTGCATCATTATTACGGTGATTGCCAGGAACGCAGTTTCCATTCGATTGGTATTGTTAACACGGATAAAAGGTGATGATTGGAATTTTGGTAGTTGCTGATATTTATAGTCTTGATCTCCGATGGAATAGTATAGTGATTCAACAAGGAACGTTCCCGTGAAAGTCAGAGCCCCATCAACTTTCTCACAAAAGTTATAGAGCAGATTAGCAACTGAAGATTTGAGGGTTTCCGAAATCTATCAAATCAAATATTTATATGAGTCCTAATCCACTCCAAATCATCAGTAATTACTTTGCTTTCGACGAGGTCTTCATCAAATTGCACGTGTTCACTTGGATTTTCTTTAAAAATTTCATAGTCCTGCTTTGTATTCAATAGCAGCACTAACATTATGTTCACGATTATCCTGTTGTTTGGAGTATTTAGAACCAAGGGCACTATAGTTGCTTTTATTACTCTTCTTTATTCTCGTTGAAAATTTTGAAATAGTCATAGTAATTGACCATTTCCGCCAAGAACTTGAATGCAGACGTCAGAGTCCTCGCTCCGTAGTGTTGCTAGACAAATAAGGCAGAATGAATTGAAAAGAGATAAAACACGAGACTAATTACATCAAGGTCGATTCCTTTCTCAAGAGAGATTTGGATTGCAACATAACTCTCCTTGAATAAATATCGGATGATATTCCCATAGAACGATGTCAGTTTCTTATAGGCAGAGGAGCCTGAATCTGGCACCTTCAGTTGGATTTCTTCAAGCCTTTTTTGGTAGTTAGACGCTGCTACCTTAGAAACCCCTTGCACGATACTATATTTCACCGCGTTTATCGATTCACTTATCATTTTGTCTCCGTGAAAGCAAACCAACGAGCATCCAGTGTTAAAAAAGTCCATGGGCAGTATCTTATCGAATAGTGTCAAGAAACCTTCAGAGATAATTGGGTTGAAATATATATTCGGTCCAGCCTGGTCAAATTTGAGGATTAATTTGTAGCTAATAGTCGTGATGATATTTATTAGCTTCAGAGTCTCAACTAGACTATCAGAACTCATGCTACTGATGTTGGAAAGAGTTGGCAAAATTTTATTGCCTAGTAAGACAATTTTTTGGGATAAATCATGGAACAGATCTTCATCTTCCAATTGATTGATCAGTAATTGAAGGACCATGAGAGCTCCAAGGAGTTTCGAGGATTGAAAATCGAGGATATTTTTGTTAAGAAAAGAGCAGATGGTCAAGTTCACGACTTCTGGATTGTTAGTTGGAATTTTCAGCAGCTGATCGAAACAATTTGCGAGCTTTGATCTAATGTTCAGGGGCACGTCCTTTAAAATCACGCAGCTAATACCACATGCGAGGAGCTGGAGGTGATCTTCGAGAGAAATCTGTGTAAAATCTCCCAATCGCCTGAGGTAAGCAAGGATGTAGGCAAGATACTTCTCCATAGCAGCAATTTCATTAGTTTTTACTAAGAAAACGACTTGGAACATAGATGCCAGATGAGATTTGGGGTTGACCATCTTGCCAATCTGCTCAATTTCGTTATCTGCTCTTTGCCTAAGCTGGTTGTCAGGACTTGAAGTTGAGAGATCTAGCAATTGAAGAAATTTCTCGTGAAATTCTTTGTTGATGGTTTCTGATTTCGTGAACATGCCAATGGCCTCGTCGAATATCTTCTCGTAACGAGCTATCGTGGTACTAGTCTCAGAAAGGCTATCGCTAATCATTTTCTTTTCCTGTTAGGCGCGCAGCAATAAAATAGATATTGTAAATCGATTGAAAATATTAAAATAGTCAATTTAAATTCTGCTCATTACTTATACCACTTTTCTCCTACTACCCTATATCTAGGGTTTCATCCTACTATATTTATCGTTATCAAGGAATTAAGAAGCTAGACTGCATATCATTCTTTATACTGCCGCTTCAAATGGCCATAAAAACGGAGAGTGAGGGTATGTGCGGGAGCTCATGATGGGTTTGTTACTCTCATCATAGCGATGGATGCAGGGTAATCAAAGAAATTTTCAGATATTTCGGTGAGATCAGAGAGCCTAGAATCAATTATCTATCCAATCAGCGAGGCGCTTTCGTGGTCATGAGGAGGAAACTGATCTCTTGATTGATCTCGATAGAAAGCGCAAAGTGGTATGTCACATTTACTTTTTTTACTACATTAATCTCTGCTTTCTTAACTTCAGCCAATGTTCTATGACATTCAACCAGAGGTAACTCTAACTCTAAGTATGGTTACGAAAATTTTATAGTAACTTATATCTTCGAAGCTCAAGGGATATTTCTGCAGCATGAACAAGGAAAGGGATTAAGGACTATTTATACGAGCTAAACTTCATTTTTATTGCATTTATTTCACATTGCAAAGAAATTCATAATTTAGCTCGGGATCTCTTTTGATAAGTATAGAAAAAGGATTAAATTTTCATAAAGAGACTTCTGGAGCGTTAAAATAAATATTGGTTTACACAGTTGAAAATTATAGGATATCTAATAAATAGGAACTATTGATCTATTTCAATATGGAAATAAATCTTCAGGAGGACAAAGCTAACCTCAAGCCTCTCATCCAAAAGTCAGATTCAACCTTGACTTCTGAAAATGAAGCGAACAAAATCATTTTTGACAGTCAATACAAATTGATCGAATACATTCAAAACAACGAAGACCAGTCGACCAAGAAGCATCCTCTTAGATGCAAAGCCAATCTCGATAAAGCTCAGATTCAAGCTGAGAAGCTCAGGCTCAAAAATCCTATCTCCTACGAACCTTATTCACTATTCTCGCGTTTCGACAGCAATCCAAAACACTCACCTGTTTATTCATACTATTTCCGATCTTCTAAAGATGCGATTTACATTCTTGGAATCCTGTGGGTCATCTCCTGCTTATTTGACCTCGTTACTAACTTGGTCTACTCTCCAGACAACGCATCTAACATTTTCTTTAAAATGAGTGTCCTAGCGAGGATAAAAGACTTTACAGTTGCAAACTTTTTAGTCAAAATGACTCTGAACGTGGTGGCAGGGTTATGTATCAGGATCTACCTCCACAGGAAATTCGAAAAGCGATATCTGGTTTCAGAACCGCGTGAAAGTCCTCAAGAAAATCAATTTTCATTGCTTCTGCAGAACCTCCCTAAGAATGCCACGCGGACAGATGTAATTGAGCGGTTAACCCGATACGAACCTAAACTTGATCCTGAGACAGATATTAAGTATATTCTGATGGTTCAGGGCTTGTCAGAGCTGAAAAATTTAAAATCATTGAAAGAAAAGACTCTTTCTTCGATTTTGAAGAGCAACGAGCCGAATCTATGCCATCGCTACTACGATCAAATGTTGGTCTTGGTCAAGCAATTGGAGAACACATATGTCTCCTTTGAAAAAGAGAAAAACTTTTCGGGGACTGCGTTTGTCGTATTCTCAAGATCAAGCCTGAAATATCAGATCAGTGCTCGCATTAAACAGGATAAGAGTTCCGACAACAAAATCGTGATAAATAATCCTCGTCCTGCTTATGACTTTGTTTGGAAGAATGTCAACACAAAGCTTCAGCACCGCAAGATCATCGTTACGCTGCTATTAGTTGCCTTCCAGTTGCTGATTCCTCTGCTTTGCTACTTCATGATTACTTACATGATAAGACATACAGAGAAAACACATAACCTGCAATTTGTGTCAGTGGTCATTGCGCTGGGTATCATCCTTCTGAATATGGCAATGAACCCAATTATCAATTGGATGTCGAGACTCCCAAGATTGCATTCATTCTATAAGATCCAAAGCTTCAGAACCTCATTTAAACTTCCCTTGTCTCTGCTCAACCTCTCAACCTTACTACTCTCATCACTCATCAATCTCAATTCGGATTATTTCATCTATCATCTTCTCGTGCTACAACTTGCAATGATAGTCTTTCTGCCTCTCTTGAGCTTGATTGATTTTGGCCACATTTACAAAAATTTCCAGAGAAATAAAATAGAAGAGGCTTCCAAGAATGCTTCCGTTCTTAATATGACTGAAAAACAAATATATCGACTCTTCCGTCCACCGCGTTTTGATTTCTCACTTGGACTAACCGTGGGTGCGCAATTCTACTACCTAGGCTTAATTTTCTATGTCTTCCATCCACTTGCTCCTCTACTTTCTATACTGGGTATCTATCTAATTAGATATTCAGACAGATGGCTCATGGTGAAAAGATGTCGAGAAGAGAAGAACTATGGCATGAGACTGGGCCTGCAGTTCTTCAAAGTTTTGCACTTCGATATTTTATTCCAAGTGCTGGGAAATTTCTACTTTATCCACTGCTTCTTGAACAGAAAAAATTTAGAGACTGCTGCACCAAACTTTTTTGCTTTCATGGGAATTATGCTACCAACGGCGGTTCTTCAGGGCTTCCAGGTGTATTGGATAGGAAAGACATTTAAAAATAGTCAGAAAAAAGATTCTTTTTACGATGCTGCAAACATTCAGCAAGATTCTACGTACCTCTCTCATTATAAAACTTTCATCTATGAATGAGAACAATTTTTGTATAGTGAGCTTGCAAAATGAAGGAATGTATTTCTCTTCATCCGGAATCTTTTATATTTCAAAAATGATTCATATAGTGGAAGAATTTATATAAGTATTTCAAGATGAGAGTAATGAAAGAAAAATCTATTACTGTTGTATTCTGGGCAGCTATTTTGGAAGAAAGAGATACATAGTTTCATCTCTGATGATTGAGACACTATAAGACCAGTTTGTACAGGACTTCTGATGAAGAGATAGCTCTGGATACCAATCAATAGAAATATCAATTTGGTCGTGGCCACTCCACAGTAGAATTGCTTAGGAAAAAATAACTCTCTTTCGTTGTAAATTGGTTCCTTACGATTCACTTTAAACGAGAGAAGCGAGTTCTAAAGCATATATATTCAGAATAAATGTTCTCATACTTGCTTAGAAAAAGCTTGCTGTTCTACTCTCTAGTTCAGAGATTAAAAAGACTAAAATCTCTATTCATTGATAAATACACGAACACATAAGTAGTCTTTCGAGGTTCGAAAAAATTCCATACTAGCACAAATAACTGTTCAAAACATTTCATATCATTACTGCACTTTTGCGATCTCAGAGCAATCATCTTGAGTGCAAGAAACAATTTCCAATGTATCTAACAGTTGTATTTGAACTTTATTTTTGTCCTTGTCTCTCGTCATAAGAGTGCCGACCATTCCTTTATTCGGGCCAACCAAAATTTTGACTTGCCCTCCAATCTTCGGAATTATTGTTTCAAGGTCCTTTTCTCTGAGTTCGTCACAGACCTCTCCTTTCTCACTTACCAAAGCGAACGTCTTTCGATCGACAATGTCAGTCACCACGAACTTCTTATTGTAAAACTTTCCATCTTTATACTTTTTGTTAATAACTCTCACACGAATGCCCGGAGTGACCCATTTGATTGTTTTCTTCTTTAGAGGTTTTTCCTTCTTTGATTTTTTTTCACTATCATCTTCAGAATCATTGTCAAATCCTCTTTCCATTCTGTCATCGACATATGGATTTCGTTTCTTCCCGTTTGAAAGCTCCTCGCTCATTGGCTTTAAGTCAGCAAGTGGAACTCTGACATTATCTTCGCTCAGATCTAATTGAACGATAGCAGATGCTTTGTCCTCATCAATGACGATCACAATTCCATTTAAATTCTTATGCTTCCCGCCAGTAATTAGTACTCGGCCATTCACTTCGACTTTCTGCTCTTTACGCTCCACAAGCTTCTCTCCGATATTAATGTAATTTCTGGTCTTTCCATCTTTCGTAGGAGCCGCAATCAGATCTTTTTTTCCTTCCTTTCCGTCCTTTCCGTCCTTTCCGGGTATAGGTCTCGGAACAGCACCAAGCCCGAGTCGATGGTGTCTGGGCACAAACTCAACAGGATTTAAGAGTGCGTTCTGCGGATTTAGTCCGAGTCCTTTACCTTCTTCCCAACCCATACTTTTCAGCATCTGTAATCCGAAATTCTGAATTGGCATGCGCTCATATGCCTCATCATCATTGTCATGTCCAACGATCGCGTCTTTATTGTAACGCATGAGAAGAGGTATATCTTTTTGATCGTCCATTTTGTTAATGTGTAGCTTTTTCTTTTTGAATTTTATTTGGTTTTCGAAAGTTATTATATAGTTTCTATAAGAACTCAGAGTTTTTAGATGAATTTGTAAAATTCCATTATAATTGAGGGTACTCTAGAAAGTCGACGCTTGGATTACTTGAAACTTGAGTTGATAAGAGTGGATTTCGTTATGATCTTCAAAAAGGAGCACTCGAAAGAGACTCATAAGATCAATATCAGAATAAAAAATATTCTAAGAGAGCTCTGCTATGAAGGTTCTGATACTGAAAAACCTGAATTCATAACATTAAGCAAATAATGTCAAGGACAAAGTATTTTATTTTACTTTCCACAGAAACTAAAATATGAATGCTTTAGTAGACAAAAAAAAATTTAAAATATATTTATATTGATTGTATAATAGCTTTCTAAGTCGAGCTGAATAATTCTCAGTGAGATGTCTCTAAATAAGATTCTCTGGCTCTAAGACTTAAGCATAATTAGCTAAGTGAAGATTTAGGTTCAAAAGTTTTTCAAGAAATTTCTACTCCAACTCAAAATTGTTTCAACGAGTCATTTCTACTTTGGTCTATTAAGTGAGAATCCCAACATTCCGAAAAATATGATTGATTGGACAAAAGGTTGCGAAGAGTGTTGGAAAAGAACTCAGTGTTAGATGGTCGTTTTGTATAAAAAAAGAAGACTGCATTTGAGAGCAATTTCCTGAGTCACTAGAAAGTACTGGGCAAATCGCTACTAGAACATCGATAGTACATTGATATTGGTAGTTACATTGTTGATTAAACTAAGACTTTAAGATCGAAAAATTGGACTTCCCTAGATTTATGATAATCATAAAGCCTGTAGCAGTGCAAATGGCTTGGAAAAACTTATAATTTTTCAAGATTGGTTTTTCTAAATGAATGAAATGCTTGACGAAATTTATGTTGATGAGTCGACAAGAGACACTATTACTCGGACCTTATCACTAACGCCTTCTGAAGTCACTAATGAGAGTCACTTGATCCGTAACTTCTTCTACTGAGCTCTTCTTAACTTAGAAAATGTATCCGAAATAGCAACTCCCAGATTTCGGCTGAAGAAGATTGGATCAAAGACTTTGAGTACACAAGATGAAGATTATGTTCCTCCAGCTCCAGATAAAATCAACAAATATTCCAAGAAAATCGGAAAACGAAAGCCAAATAAAACTAGGACAAGGAAGGCGCCTGGTGAGTCAAAGTAATAATCTCATTTTAATTTTCTTACTTTGACAATTGTTACTAGGAAGCCGTCCGGGAAAATACAATTCTTTAGCGAGATGGTACGAAGTGTTGTGGTTTCGTCTACGAAGAAAAAGAAACTTAGTAAAGGAATGAAAAGTCACAGATTGTTGAACTAATGAAATAGGCAGTGGCAAAATCCCCAATGAAGATCAGAGTCAAGAATCCATGGAGGAAGAAGAAAAAGTAAGTGTTAAAAACGAAAGACTGCAATTTTGAACATTCTCAAGGAATCAAATGATAAAGAAGAGAAAATACCCAAAGTCGTGAATCGAAATTGTGATTTGCAGTCGCCAGACTTTTGGCTTAGTGAATTGGATGTAAAGAAACTGCAAGAAAAATCGAAGAGTGAGCATGAACTCCAGGACACTAAACTCGAGCAGATGTTCAATGTGAACAAGAAACTAGAACAACCACAGTAAATACAATTTTTTTAGAATTTAAAATAAGTGAATCCAAATAATTGACCTTATTATTGTTTTATGAAATTAAACAAACCTTTATCTTAGGTCCAAGCCTGCTGCTCTAAGCGACATTGACACCTGCTCAATTCAGGCTGATGAGACGAATAAAGATAACCCTGAACAATTCGAAAAAATTCATGACAAATTTTTTGAATTGCTCTATAGTTCAGAAGAATCTGAATGCGAGCAGAAAGAAATAGAAGTTGAACCTCCTCCAATAGAGATTGAAAATAAAACGCTAGGGGACGTAGGAGCCCAAATTCCTTGGGAAATGAAAAATCCTCGCCTTGAGAACGTTCTACCAGAAGCACAAAAAAACGTTGATGATGGCCCAATTATCAGCAAGCAAGCACTCTCCGCATCTGAGCCAATTGACTTCTTCCACTTGATTTTCGATGAAAGCATGATAGAGGAGATTGCTACTGCAACAAACAAATATTACTTTAGTCACCTCTTGAAAACAAAAACGAAGTATAGTCCCAAATCCCACCGAAAGAAATGGAGCGATGTTCGTCCAATCGAAATAAAGAAGTTCATCGGCTTGTTGTATTATATGGGTCTTGTTAAGATGCCAAATGTACGAGACCACTGGGCCACAGATCCTCTGACTGATACTCCTGTTGTTCGAAAAGTGATGACTCGAGATCGATACGTTCAGATTTGCAAAAACTTTAGGATGCTGGATGAGGAGAAAGCTGGCTACGATGATCCTTTGCGGAAGATACGAAACTTTGTAGATAAAGTGATCGAGAACTCGAGAAAACATTACATACCGTCAAAGAATATCAGTCTGGATGAATCGATGATCCGGTTCAAAGGCAGACACAAATTTAAAGTTTACATGCTAAGAAAACCGACAAAACATGGATTCAAAGCTTATGTGGTTGCAGAGTCCTCAACAGGTTTCTGTCTTTCTTGGGAAATGCATAGTTTCACCGAAGAAAACCCTTTTTGTCTGAGAAAGACGCTGGCACGACTGCTAACACCATTTGCAGATCGAGGATTTACTGTCTACATGGACAGGTACTACACATCTCCCAGTTTGCTGACAGAGCTCAGTAAATTTAATATCAAAGCCTGTGGGACTGTGCTACCAGGGCGACTCAAGCTTTCAGAGACAATTCAAGAAGAGATCCGATGCATCCCGCCTTTAGGGTACAAGTATTTCAATTATGAAGGTCTCACCCTCGCTGTGTGGAGAGACGGTTTGAGACATGTTTACATCCTCTCAACTTTCCATGATGCTACTATAGTGCACGGGTTGCGAAGATTGCGCAAGAAAGAAAGAAAAAACGTGCCGAAAAGCGTTGCCGTGCAAAGTATTGTGTTACCCAAGCTAGTGGTGGATTACAACTTGTATATGGGTGGGGTTGACCGCTTAGATCAGAAAATGACGTATGATTCAAATACGCATTCTCACATGAAATGGCAGAATAGAGTTTTCTACTATTTTCTGGATCTAATAATGGTAAATGCTTACGTGATCTACAAGACAAAACACCTCAAAGAAAAGCTGCCTCTGCTGACGGCGAAACATTTCAGAACCGAAATTATCAGAAAGCTTTTCAATGTCTCTGTGGTGGCAAAGTCAGAAAAAGTGAATCGAAAGAACGAGCTAATGCAAAAAATATCAGGCTGTTACTTGATGCCAATCGTAGAAAACACTCCAGAAGAAAAAAAGTACTGCGAGCACTGTCTCTCAAAAGGAAGGCATGTGAAGACAGCGTCTATGTGTGGTGCTTGTCAGGCAAGCCTGTGCATAGTAGACTGCTATGACATCCACCGGAAAACGAATCAAAGAGTATTAATCCTGAAAAGAAGCGATAAAATACCCACGGAAATCCGATTAAAGGGGAGAAGAAAGATAAGAGGTCGGATTCCAAAATGGGTTGAACTTTCTGACAAAGAACAGTCAGATGAAAATGACATTTTAGACTTTGGAGACCCTGAGTACGTTCATCAAGAGGCTTGCCAAAAAGAACGCCTGAAGAGCAATTCGCTTCCAATGCACATAAATTTCCAACGACTGTTCAATGAAGAGAAGTCGAAATGTAGGAGGCTTTGTCTTGAAGGAGAAATTACCATGAATAAGAGGACGAACATTCTAGATGAAGACCTAGAACGTTTTGATATGGATGAAAAGTATAGTATCCATCGTAATAGTGATAGTGAGAGTGATGAAGACATTATTGATAAGCCCTTTGTCGGAGAGGGTTCCCGCAGTGAGAAATCAGATGCAGAAAACCACTTTGAAATTTTTGGAGATGGCTGTCTCGACTTGAAACCGACTGCTTATGAAAAGTGATACGTCTAGACATATGGATTAAATTAAAAATTATTAGTTTGCTGCCTGAGTGTTTTCGTCCTCCAATTAGTTCTATATTGTTGCCGATAGTAATGTCGCAATGCCTTTAAACCAACTAAGATATAAAGAATATTTCTGTAAAAATTATCGTATTCGTTGAAGCTAAGAGTGAAAATATATAAGGGAGATAATGAATGCATATATATTCTCAATTCTCTTATTCATTAATAGCTTATCTAAAAGTGATATTATATCAGCTCTTAGTACAGAAAATCACCATTCTTCGTAAAGAAACCTGGTATTTTAGCTTGAATAAAAATTACAAATGAAAATATCTATTTGGAAATGGCTGAAAAGGTACTAAATCATTAAATGGAAACTTGTAAATAAGTATCAAGCTTTAAAAAAAATGGTTCCAATGAGGGGTCGTGCTTTGAATGGAATTACGGTATTCCCAGGAAAATCGACTGTAAATAAATTAAACTGACTATTAATTTTAAATTCCCATGTTTTCATTTGTTCAAAGCCCTCGCCAATTACTCAGCGTGAGCAATATCATCAATGGGTTGAGCTCTACATTCCGTGAACTCGAGAACAAACTTCAAACCAGCTCTCGGCCTGAGTTCTCAGGTAAATTTCATAATTTTACGAGAGAAACTAACCACTTTGTTCAGCAAATACTAATATAGATCCGTCTGCTTCTGCCAAAACGGGAGTTGACGGGTCCAAGAGAAAGTTCTATGAGGATATAGAAAAATTAAAAAACATTTTGCTATTATCAAGCAAAGATAGAATAACAACATCGAAAAAGGAAATGGAATCGGGAGATCTTACTGTTCACTTAGACTCTTTTATCAAAAGTCAATTGACCAATCTCGAAAATGAGCTCTTTTCTCTCGACCCAGTGTAGCAACTTTCTTCTTAGCTCCTCTCTCCTATTCAGATTGTTTTCTAGTGCAAAAGTTTCATTAAACGTGAAATCTCGAATATCGGACATGTTTCAGACTGGTTCTCTTCAAATATCTGAGGCTCTCCAGCAACTGCAGAATTGCACATGTAAACAAACTAACAATTTAGCTCTGGATTTTTTTCTGATTTCTCATTGAAGTCCACAAAGTTCAGCAAGAAATCGACAGCATTTCGGTTCAGTTAGAGGAGAACAAAGCAAAATATTCAGAATTCATCAATCTTGTGGAGAATGGGATCCGCACGTTCGAACTGAGAATGAATAATTTCACTTATGATACAGAGGCTTCTCTTAAAGCTTTTCGAAAAGAAACGCGTGAGATATCTGATAAACTTGAGCAGGTAAATTGTTTCAATGAGAGTGTTTTGCTGATTATCTCTGCTTGAAGATTAAAAGCACCGCGTTCAATGTCGTAAATAGAATAAAATGTAAAACTATTATGCTGCCTACCATGCTGATAAAACTTTCATTCAAATAATACACAGTAGCATCATCAGTAAGGGATGAACAGCTGATCACGCAACTAAAGAAATCATGTTCAACTATTGATCAATTGGTCGATGAAGCTCTCAAGATCGAAACAAAATCCAAGAAAGCTGTGGAGAAAGTGACTGATAATACGATAACTCTCAGCATGAAATTCAAAAGTTTCGCTGAAGAATGTCATCGCAACATCAATAACGCAAAAAGTTATCTTGGCACAGGAAACCTGAGCAAGTAAAAGCTATTTATTGAGTGAAAAAGTAATTAGAGCAATCACTGTTTTAACTTTAGTGAGATTAAACCGGCCAAAACCAGAAGACCAAATTCAGTTTCTCCACCACGAAGCTCGCAAAGTATTATTGGTCCTAAATCGAATCTTGGAAATGCCCAGATGAAACTCGAAATTGGCAAAGATTACAAAACCCTTTCACAGGAGAATCAAATTTTAAAGATTGAGAAAGAGAAGCTTCTCAAGAAATATGAAAATAAACTTATAGACTTAAAATCATTTATCCGAGAGCTTTTGAACTCTGTTGATAGATTACTAAAAAGCTCAACAATGCGAAACACTGAAGATAATTACGCTTTTAATCGCGTTGAAAAAGATCGGAAACTGCTGGAGGAAGCACTGGTAAAATTTTTATGTGCTACTTTAAAATATTGATGAATTTTAAAGAAAGGTCTTTCTGGGCTCAAGTTAAATCTTAATTCAGAAAAAAGGATGGAAATGCGGTCCTCCAGCGCTGAGAGGACGAGAGGCGAGCTGCAATTAGACCTAAACTATGAGAGTGTTTTAGGAAGTCAATATACTCCAAACTTGGTAATAGCAAACACTTTCTCGCTGGGACTTAATCAATTTTGGCTGTTTGAAGGCAAGATCCTCTGCAACCAGTAAATCGGTTCTCTCCCTGAATAAAAACCTGGAGGAAATAATTCTATCCAAAGGCGCTGGGGCATTCAGGACACCAAACCATGGCAAACGTCTTAGTAGTCCTAAGAGCGTTGAGAATAGATATACTGCAGAGACTATTAATTTGAAAACTCTCGAGAGTGAAGAAGGAATACTGAGCTCGCGTAAAACGTTGAAGTCTAACGATGAGTGTCTGATTACTGATTATACGCTTGGAAAGAGCCAATTAAATCAGGCAATCGACCAAAGAATGAGAACCGAGGAAAAAGCAAACTATCAAAAAGTCGCATTAACTAATTACCTAAAAATGTCGAATGAATCAGAGGATGGACTTAATAAAGACAAAGATCGTGTCCGAAAATTAACGGATAAACTTGAAAGTAAAACTGAAGAGAGAAGAAAGAACCTTTCACAGCTATACGAACAACTAAAATCCTCGACTAGAGGTCTTAGCAAAATGTCCTCAAGCCATCGAACGAGTGAAAGAGCAGAATCCAGGAACACCAATATACCAACTAATACAGACTTTGAAGAGATACCGGCTGTCCAAGAACTCAGAAGAACGGTGGAGGAGCTTAGCCAACAGCTAGCGGACCTAACTCAAGAAAATACTAGGTTACAGCAGGAGATAGAAGCAGGAGGGATAAGAGAATCACAGCTGAAAACCGCGAGCGAAACCTATCGCAAAATGATAGAAGAACTCGAAGGCCAGGTTGAAACCCTTCTGAAAAACCGGGATGATGACACAGAGCATCAGATCCTGGAAATTGAGCAAGAATTTGAGAATTTTAAACTTGATCACGACAAAGTTCAGCAAGAGCTCTCCAGTAAGAAGCAAGAAGTTGAAGAGCTGCAAAGAAAGCTCAGATTACTTGATGCACAATTCAATGCGCTTAATAGAACGCTCCAAACTACAGATCAAGAGCTAAAAGAATCTCGAGCGACTCTTGATATGATGGCCTCTGTGTTTGAGAGAAAAGAAGCATCAATGAAGGAAAAGATTACTATGCTTACAGAACAGCTAGAGAAAGGATTGAGTGCTGCTGGCATTTCGGAGACCGCTCTCTCAAATGAAGTCAACTTACTCCAGCAAAAGGTTGAGAGACTCGAACTTGAAAATACAAGACTAAAAGACATAGAAAATAAATTTAAGAAGACAGTCATTGAGCTTGAGTCAACTCAACAAAAAACTAGTGAGCTCATATCGCAGAGAGACTTTCAAGAAAAACGCTTGAGTAGCTGTAATCAAACAATTGAGGAATTGAAGAAGCAAATGTTGAATGAAAGTCAGAAGCTGACGAGAGAAATCGAGGCCGAAAAACAAGTCGCCGAGACATATTTAATAGAATTAGAAAATTTGAACAAAAGATATAAAAGTGCTGTCGAACAGCATGAGAAAGAAATTGCTCTCATCAAAGGAAATCTTGATGATGCCCTTTCGAAAACTTCAGAGGCTGAGAAATTAAAAACACAGAGGTTCTCAGAGCTTGAAGGAAAACTCATTGAAAAAGAAAATTTGTTACAGAGTGTCAAATTCCAACATGAATCTGAGCTCGAAAAACTCAAGGGGGTCATTCAGGGACTGCAAAATGACTTGATGAAAATGAATAAAGAGAATGAGATCCTCAAAGAAAAATGTGAAAGCATACACTTAAATAGCGTAGACCCTAAGGAATATTCAAGACTGCTCGAAGAAAGGGAAAATTTAAAGAATGATATGCAAAAGCTAGCAGTTGTGAATGCTGAGAAGGAAAAGCTCCTTGAGGAAAGAACGAATGAGAGCCGCACAAGCTTGGATAGAATTAAAAACTTAGAAAGTGCTTTGGAAAATGCAAGGGTCCAATTCCGTAATCAGGAAGAACAAATTATCAATATTCAAAACGAAATTATTAAGAAAGAGCAGCTTCAAGCTCAGAAAATTAAAGAGGCAACTCAAAAACTTCTTCTCGAGAATGCTGAACTTGGTGACAAGCTTCACAATCAGGAGACCGAACTCCAAACGCAAAAGTCTTTGATTAATGCTCTCGAAGAAGGAAAGAAACAACTCGAGCAAAAGCTCAAAGAAACCCAAGAAAAGCTCCAAATAATGAAAATAGAAAGTGAAAAAAATAATTCTGCAGACAAAAAATATACAGTGAATGATATCGACTCCCTGACGCAACAGCTAAAATTTGTTACTGAGCAATATGAGCTCGTCAAATCCCAGAACGAGACGCTGGCTCTCCAAATCAAAACCCTTCAAGATACAACAGTGAAACAAGAGGACCTATTCAGTCTGAGAGAATTACAAGGATTGAAAATAAGCAACGCAAAGTTGTCCATGCAACTGGACCAAGCACAGAGAGAGCTTAAAAATACACTAGAAACTAAAAATAAAGAGTCGATGGCTCTCAACGAACGGATTAAGACCTTAGAATTAGAATTAGCAGAGAGCGCAGCTGGGTCAAAGGACAATAATGATCAACAGCTCGCTTCCAAATATGCAAGTGAGATTAATACTCTCACTGCTGAAAAGACGAATCTTCAAAAGCTCCTTTCGAGAAACGAAAAAAAATATGCCGAGGAAATCTCGGCCTTGACGAAAGAAATCCAATCCTTAAAAACAGCGCTTGCAATCGCAGAAAATAATTTCAAGTTGCAAATTGAAGAAAAGCAAGGAAAGCATGAAAGCGAGACATCTAAGCTCAAAGCAATAATAGAACAAAATCAACTCCTACAAGAATCTTCACAGCAAGAAGTCGAGAGCCTCCGCTCTCAAAATGAACAACTGAACCGGCAAGTTCAAGAGCTAACGCTCCTTAACTCAAGTTTGATAGAGAAAAATAAACACATTTCGGAGCAAGTCAAGGAGAAGGAAGAGCAATGGAGCTCCAAGATCAAAGAGATTGAAGTTCAATTGGCTAATATAACTCAAGAAAAAGAGGAGTTGTCTAATAAGTTAAATGAGTACGAAGAAAAAATGAAATCGCACTCGGATCATGAGGGGTATGAGACTCCACGCCTAACTTTGGATCTACCACGGAAATTTACTATGGTCGAATTGAGCAAACAGCAATCTCAACCAAAGAACACAGATAAGTCAGACATGAGTGCTGAAGCACTATTACAAGCTCAAATACGTGATTTACAAGCTCAGAACGAACAGTTACAAGAATCTCTCAGAGTTGCAATATTAAAACAAGATGATCGAGTAGTCGCTATCAAAAAAGAGTTCGACACAGTTATGAGTTTTCATCGCTCTCGTCAGGCCAAATTTGAAGAGTATATCTGCGCCAACATTTTGGAACTCTTAAAAGAGGCTTCAAAAACAAGAAAAGTTAAAACTTTTGCACCTAAAGAGATGGAAGATGCTAGGAACTTGATACCTGAGATTAAGAGAGTGTTTCTTGAGTGCTTAGAAGCTTCGAGTCCAACAACAAAGAAAAAGAAAGGGGATAACGCTGAGATACAGTTGAAGCAGCAGATAGCACAGTTAAAAGAGCAGAATGATAATCTTCATCTGGATATAAATAAACTCGAGGAAGAGCTCCGATTATACGAACAAGAGCAAATTAAAATTGAAGAGATCTTTAAGCATGCAAAAAAAACGAGAACAGTTTTAATGCCTATCAATAGAGGTCAGCTTGTTGAAGTCCTCGAAGACAATCCAAATATGAGACCTCTCGCAAAAGAGAATGAATTTGTGAAAAATGCACTCTTGTATCATGCTTTCTTGAATGAGGTTGTATTTTCTTTGCCTGATGTGAAATACCCTGAACCCAAAAATGCCACTGGTGCACAGCAAGACGAGAAGAGCAATGAAAGCGCGAAGACAATTGAGAGTTTGAAAAAGCAGCTCGAAGAGTCCGAAAAGGAAAAACGAAAGAACTCAAAATCATGGTCATCTGTATTTACTAAATTGGACAAGAAGATTCTTAGCTTGTTGGAGAAGGCGGGCTATGGTGAGGAATACAATAGCATTCTCAGAGGAGATATGATTAAGGATGAATCTCCTTCAACGGTTTCATTTGCAGAAAAGGTGGGGTTCAAATTAGAAGTAATGGAAAAAATGATAGAAGAGTTCAGAAGTCTAAAGCAAGCGCATGAGAAGTGGAATTTTTTTCCCCCTTCCCTTGATTGTGAATTCTTTCATAGGTTAACAGAAGAATATAAGGTCATTGAGAAGAGCTATGAAGTAATTAAGCGATCCTTGGCAAAGAAAGCTGCTGGCTCTCGAATGGGAAGTGACCGCGAGCAAGACTCTCCGCAAAAGTCGACACATTCTGAGATGCAACGAAAGGAGTGTGATGATGTGATAGAAGTACAGAGCATTGTGCTTGAGAAGAAAATTACTGCAAGTAAACCTGGCATCGTTATGAGCCCACAAGGTCAGTTTGGGATAGACATCCCAAATGATCATCACGACAATGAAAAGAAAGGTACTTGCATCATAGTTTTTTATTGCTTAATAACTCTTGAGAAGAAGAGGAACTATCCTTAACTGGTGATGAACATATTGACAAGAACCGTGTGGACTCATTCCAAGAGGTATATAAATTTTCTGGAACAAGGAAATTAACACCTGGTCTTGATATAGGGCACAGAACCTGAGGAGAGTTTCAAGCCTCAGAAAAATGGGGATGGTCCTGAAGATCGAAGCGATATCACCACACTTCTGGAAGCAATAAAGCAAGCTTCTGATGATAATGAAACGCTCCAAGTTGAGCTTCAAAAAATTAAAACCCTGTATGAACAAGAACGGTTCATCAACGATCAAATTAGCTCTCAAGTTCAAGTTCATCTTCAGACAATCCATGATCAAAACAATCAGGTATCTTATCAGTCTTCTACCTCAGAAACTAACTTTGAAATGTCGGATTAGCTTGCTCTTTTGAAAAAAGAGTTATTCGAGCAGAAATTGAAATACCAACAAGATGCAACAATGGAAAAAGAACACATCAAAACTATGTTCAATCGTATTTTGGACGGATTGTTGGATAAGTATACATTAACTTTAATTTTGTTGGAGCTAATATCATAAAAAAATAGTAATAAAGAAGTAATGGGTCTTCTGAGGATATTGATGTCTATGCTGGAATATTCAGAGTTGGAAAAACTCTCCTTTTTTGATAAGCTCAAAGCAAAGGGGAAAAAATCTGCGTTTGCAAAAATTATTTGATGAGATATCTTAGAGAAGTTGATTTCTATATAATTATATTTTCCTTTTCGTGCTATTGAATAAGTAACAAGTTGAGATTTATAGATCTCTCAAATAGTACCGCCATAATAATTTTTATAATTTCCAATGAAAAAAATTTTTTTAATATGTACTTGTTGTCTTATTAGAATGATGGAACTACTCTGAATTTTTGTGTGAGGAGCAACAAAAACCTCAAGGAATAGTACTTTGTATTGATTAATTAGAAATATATACAAATTAAACAATAAAAATCTTCTTCATCATCGTCAATTTCGAGTCGAAGTAAACTAAAAGTTGAATTTTATTTTCCTCAAAGCGTATATGCAAGCACTCAGCAATATAGCAAATTTTTTATTACTTCTTTATTGGGATAAAATGTACAAATCAATGAACTTACATACGTTTATATCAAACTGAGTTACCGTTGGAATTTCTGGAACTAATTCTTGGGTCATAGCAAAGGATTTTGGCTCTCGAGCCCTCTTCGATAATTTAGCCGAATATTTGGATCATAAATACAGATCCAAGCAGAAGATGTGCGAGCATTAAAATATTGAACGATAGTAACACCAAAAAATTTTCAAATTTATTTGGGGGACGCGAGAAAGGTAAAACGGATATTAATTCAATCTTCTTGCCTCTCCACAGGGAAGACATTAAGTAATACCAGCTCTCCGAAAAAAGCAAACAGTGTTGAGAAAAAATGACATATGAGTTATTAGGAAAAACTATTCGAGTTTTATCTCCTCCTGAGATTAAAGGCACCACGGCAGCGTCCAAAAAAATTCCTACCAATGCTTCAAAGTACGATATTGCGAATGCGTATTCACTATTACTCATTTCAGAAAAAGTGTTCAAATTTATTTTTATTGAAGAATAAGTAGCTCTTGAGCCAGGAGGCTTACTTTTGAATACTACGTTTACAAAACACCCACCATTGCATCAGCAGCAACTCAACTGATGTTGAGTCTTTTTTGTTTGAAAAAGAATTTCTAGCTGGTCTAACAGGGGGTCAAGACAAGGATTGCTGCAAGCAGAGAAATGTGCAATTATTTTGAAGCGAAGATGAAGTTTAAATATCTCTCATCAATTGCGAAAAAAAGCTGTTTGGTCTTTCTCTCACCAAGTGGAGTGATCCAATTTTCTTTGAGGACAAATGACCGAGGATAATTAAGGAATAATGTTAAAAGTAAAACTCATAGCAATGCACTTTTATTTAGCAGGAAACATAGTCGCATTTTTTTTTTTAAAAAAAATTTTCAAACTTATAGTATTCCTGAAATTTGAAAATTCAAGTGAAATTTGATCAAGGGTAATATGCTCTAAATTACTACCAAACTGGATGAGTGTGTCGCATCAATACACAGAAAATGTGCCTTGAGGAATATAAGGAGACTCGAAATTTTTCTGGAAAATGTATTGTCATTAGACCACTGATGTTCTATCCTTTCCTGGATATTCAATATGCCTCTCGATCTCTCTGCGGCATCTTTGAGCCCCTTTAATCAATTTTCAGAGCTTTGAAGGATATCATTGCAAGAAAAGAAGCAAAACGTGTTTTTGCTTTTACTGATAAACATGACTATCTAATTCTGGAATTGGTTTTATAGCTCAGATTAGCTATTAAACGTGGCAAATAGTACAGAAAAAATCTTCATTAGTTGAGCAGTTCTCTTAGTTTCTATGATTAACTGATCGATTGCTCTTATGAGGAAATAATGAGAATCCATTTCGATTTAGTTTTTTTTTAGAACGCATCCCTTTTGATTCATTAATCTCGTTTCATGATGACCAATTCTTTGTTATTCCACTTGACTACAAAAATATATCCATGGAGAATCATCATCTAACAGCTCAACAGATTCTCAAAATGCACTTCTCTTGATATCAAGTTTGAGTTGCAATATATCTCAGCAATTTCTGCTCATCATCTATGTATTCATTAAAACGGGGCTTTATTTAATGCTTCTTTCTGTTTCCATAAAAATTTAGAACAGAGCTATCAGAATAGCTGCTGAAAATTTTTCAAGAAAAGTTTAAGTGAAGGGCACACGGCTGACTTTCTGTGTACACCTGAGCCAAATTATCAGAATCTCGAAGAATTCTTTTTTTTTTTTGGAATTCGCATAGGAGTCACCTTATTACGAGACTGGCGAGCAGAAAGAAGGTTATCAGATGGGTTTGTCGCTTCGTACAACCCAAATTTTTTTGGATGGTGGATTGCTCAACAATGTGAAACTAAATTTTAGACACCTGAGGTACATTTTAATTAAATGAATCGGGAGTTGGTCCTGAGGCATTTTTAAATTGACTTTAAAATGCGCTGAGGTTATTTGAGCATTTCGTGCGAATAAATTTATAATCAGTTTCTAAAAAGTCAGAATTACTGCAATGAACAAAGCTATTGTTGCCCTTTTCCTCACCTTGGCTGTTGCTTCTGCCCAAGACATGTGCCAGCTCAGCCTTTTCAGCATCATCCCACAAATTCAACCTCTCTACACCAACTTCAAGAATCGTGACTGGGTTGGTCTTGAAAAGAACGTTGAATCCCTCGTCCCTGCTGCCCAAACCATCCTCCAACAATGCGCTGATATCTCCATTCTCCAAACCGACAGCTCCCAAAGATGCTTGAAGAGCGTTTACACCATTGCCAGAATGTTCGCTCCTTTGGCCAACCAAATGAACAACTCTGAAGCCCTCGTCAACCTCGTCAACAACTTCAGAGGTGCAAGCAAGGAATTCTACACCGCTTGCTTCTTCAACACCTTCTCCGGCGCCTCCGAAGAAGAAATCGCTCTCTTCGAAAGCTTCGATGAAGCTGCCCTTGAAGACTTCGCCGTCACCGACATCTTCGGCTGCATCGGCAGTGTCACCAAGATGGTTCCACTCTTCAAGACCTTCATTGATGACGTTAAGGGAAAGAAGGGATACGATACTGTCAGTGCTGACCTTAAGCAAATCCTTGCTGGCATCAGCCCACTTTGCGACCAATGCGGCATCCCAAAACCACAAGGCAAGGCTGGCCCAGTCGACATCAGTGCCTGCCTCACCGCTGCTGACAAGCTCGCTGATGACGCTTATTTGATCGTCAAGTCTGGCCTCGATTTCTCCAAGATCATCTCTGGATTCACCAACTTCGTCAGCGATCTCCCAGCTGCCCTCAACAAGTGCGGTCTCACTGCCTAAGTTTGAGTACAAAGTTACATATCTCTTTGATGTCAAAGAAATTCATATTTGAGTAAAAAAGCCTGCATCCCGTATCAAAGAGTCAAAAATATATCGAGACCAAGTCTCTGAACCTTAAATCGAATATTTAACAAAACCATTCTAAGTAGAATAAAGAAACTGCTTTTCTCATAGAGCTTAGCTTCTCGAAAATTAGTTTTACTGTGAGTCGCAAAAAAGAAATGAGTCGACTGGGAAAAAATGAGTCACTACAGTAATGCTCTCATTTTATTCTCGAGTCATCAAAATAAAAGAAAACTAATTGTATTTCATAATTTGAGTGAGAATTCTGACTGCCTTATTTTAAAATATCCTCGCCAAACTACATAACATGATCGAGACGAAACGAATTTTTCATCCACAATTTAATAAAGTGTGGGTGGCATTTGAACAACGAAGGCACTCAAACCCCTATTGCATTGTTTGGAAAATGCCTGCTCGATAAACTTATCTCTACAAATAAATAAACAAAATGATGAAAAGATAAATCTCCGACCATGAATTCCAATGTTATGCATCAGGAGGGGATCGGAGAGACTCTGATTTATTATCTATTTGGTTTGGAATGCCTTTTGGTCATTAGAATTCATTCGTTGAGAATAAACGACGCTTTACTTCTTCATCTCTTTTTCGTCTGAAACCTGCTCCACATATTTTTGACCAATTAACGTAATTCATTCAGAGTTTCTCCAAATTATGCGCATTCCTTCCCGAAACATCAAAAAGATAGCATCAAAATCCAAAGTTCTAAAGGAATTGGAAGTAATCTTTGCATTGTTCTTGAACGAAAGATTTTAAAATTGACGGGTTTTTCTGAATTTCGTATGTATTTCTGTAGTCTGGAACCGGAGTCAGGATAATGAAGCATTTTATGGGTGCTAAGAGTGGCACTTTCACATACTGAAGTTTTATAAATCTTGTATCCAGATGAAGCTCCTTCGTTAAATTATAATTTATAACATACAAAGAGAATAAACAAGTATTTCTTGTAGCACTCCAGAGATATGCTATTTAAAAAGATAGCCCAGCTTTCTTCACACTCTTCTTCAAGGTTATACTACCTGAGCACAAGAGGATTTGCGATGGGTGGATCCGAAAAGCATGGTAATTTGTTTAACTTCCTCATGGCGTTGAAACTTATCTAATTTAACCAAAAGAGGTAATGACTCTCTTCAAGAACAATTTTATCAGTCTCTGCTTCCACCTGCCTCACGAATTTCATGCGAAGCACTTCTTTATCAACGCAGATTTTTCATTTAAGAATCTCAAGCACATCATTCAAGAAGAAAACCCAGGATACGAAATCGAATTCGATTTCTCGCAAATAGGATTGAAAACTGTTGACGAAGACACGAAAATTATCACCTTTTTAGACAACGCTACTCCCGGTGAAGTTCACTTTACCATTAATGACGAAGAATACATCTTTAAAAATAATGCATCAAGTCCTCTGCAATCAATTTTGAGAGAGCAGCTTCAACATTCCCAGAAAGACCCTGCTCACACATTCTTCTGGTACAATAAGTGCCTTAAGAACAAAATCCAAACCTCTCACAGCGGAACATTATCTCATTTCCTTCGAAATATCAACTATTATCTTGATCAATTTCAAACCAAAAAACCTGGAGTCAATTTGACTGAGACCGAACTGAACCAAATCTATCAAAAGTCGATTGAACACATCTCTGATTCAACTTTCCGTAAATTAGAAAGAGCTCTTCAAAGGAAAAATGAGATTGACTCCGAAATAAACATATTTGAGGAGGAAAAGAAAGCTATTGAAAAGAAAGCAGAGAGAACTATCGTATTCTATGAATACCTTGTCTTCGGCCTGTCACTGGCTCAGCTGATGTCTTTCGAATACATGATTTTCCACGTCGAGTGGCTGGGTAAATAGCAAAGTTTTCCCGTATAACTAATTAATTTGTTTAGGTTGGGATATTATCGAGCCTATAACTTACACTGTTCAATGCCTGACAGTGCTCTTGGGAATAAGATTCTTCTGGAAATATGGTGCTGACAGAAGTCTCGAGACCATGAGAAAATATTACAGACAGAAGATAATTTTCAAGAACCGACAAGTTAAAGAGAGATATCTGTTCATCCAGAAACAGCTCGACGCTGCTTATAGAGAGCAACATTTGGTAAGTGATAAAATCAATTTGTATCTCAATAGAAAGAATTACAGCCAATTCCTCTTGGATGAGCATCACCCAAAAACTAAAACTTACTAAGTTAGTTGATTGCTTATTATCACATCTTTCTACATGCAAATCATAAATTTCCCGTAAAGTTACTCAGTCTCTCCAATAAAAATCCCACTTCCGATTTGAAGAATCAACTAAAAATATTCATATATAAAAATGATAATAAACATGATATTTTGAGAGATAAGGTTCAGACATAAAATAAAGTGATGACAAAAAACTTAAATAAATAACCAAAAGGTTTCTTTTCCCTTTTTGCAAAGAGTTGATTTTTCAAAAACAACAAACTCTTTCTCTATACATGAATTTTCTCCTTATTTCGCTTCTGGAAAAGCTTTTTGTGTTGGATACTTTTTTGTTTTAGAATAGAGCTCCATCGATCTGACCCTACCAAACTGATCTCTGGAAAGCTTCCTGAATAGCTGAGAGTTAGAACTCTGCTTCCTAATTTTCCAATAGTAGTATTGTGCCTAACCTTATCCGATTTTTGTGTTCTTTGAGTTGGGAGTTCTAATTCTTGAGATCTTGATGTTAAGATTTGAGTGGTGCCTTCTTCGAGCCCATCTCCTCTTGGAGTAAAATCAAAAAGTGGTTGGATTCCATAGTTATTTAATCGATTGGTAGCGTTTGATGCTTCAGTCTCACGATCGATTAATCTATTGTTCCTTCTATTCGGAGTACTGCTGTCAAGAGCTTTTTTGTGAAGTGAATTTTCTCTGCTGTTCCTCACAATTGAACTCTCTTCAAGCATAAGGGCAGTATATTCCTGGTCTCTCATATGACGCTCCCTTACTTTCTCTCTAATATTTTGAATGGGATCACTTTCATGTGTTATGTAGTTTAGTCTTTCTTTCACACCAAATTTGAAGTGTTTGGCCTTGAGGAGTTCTCGGCTACGAATTTCTTCCTCGTTCCAAGAAAGAGTGAACTTGAAATTGTCGATATCGTCTGAATTTGGTGGTTTCGGTCTCTCCATTTTGTCTAAGATTTGACATCTCTCCAAAAGGTCTTCGCTTTCTCTTAGGCTCGATTTTGGCTTATTATTGCTAGCTTTAACTCTGATAGTTTTCTTTTTGGATGCTTGAGGTTTCTGTAGTGGAGTAGCTTGCTTTTCTGGAGATTCAATAACTGTTTGTTTCTGCTTATCTATTTTGCTTCTGATAATATCTCTCACATCAAAATTGAGAGCAAGTTGTCGATCTTTAGAAATAGGCTGCGATTGCTTTTGCAGGTTCGTTGTCGCTTTAAAACTCACATCAGAATCTCGCTCTGGTTGTTTTAGAATAGTTTCTTCTGATCTGTCACGCGAGTAATTATCCAATAACTTCCTGCTTGAGTGGGATGATGCTCTTATTTTGGATTCTCGAAGCGAAAGTGTTGATTTTTTCTCGCTAACTCGAATCGGCTTTTGAGGCGATGAGAAACTATCACGATAATAGTGTTGAGGAGCCAGGAGTGAGCTATCTTTTTCAGTGTTAGCAAAATTTCCATATGGATTCTCTAATAAATTCTGTGTGCTGGCTTTATTAGTTTGTCGTTTCGCTCGGATAGTAAAGGTCTCAATTGAATTTTTACTCAACGTCTTCAGAAGTTTACTGTTATCCCTTAAAAAATCACTAGGAGTTTTTAATAATGCTTTTTCTTTCAAGAGAATTTCTTTGCATTGACTTTCGAAAATCTCCTCTCTTTGGTGTTTTTTCAGGTCATAGAAAGCCCTTATTGGGAACTCAAGGTCGGGATGGATTCCCAAAAATGATAATTTGCTTGTCTTCAGCAATGTAGCTGACTTAGAGACGACCTAGGTAAATTGGAGGAGTTATGAAAGTGTAAAAGCCAGCGATCAAGTGTATTTACTTTCACCCGATATTCATATCGCTCTTCTCCATGCGGCTGCGAGAGAATTTCTTCACCGATTAGAGTTCCATGCCCAACAGTACAAATTGACACCCACTTTTCAGTTCTATAAAATGTAGAGTTCTTGTCAAAAGGATTCTTGGTTTCGATCACAAATAATTTCGAAACTTCGCACTCTCCATCATCAAGGACATAGAATGCGGGTTTTTCTTGTATTTTTCCTTCATTAGTGACGATATGTCCTTTTAATAATCCTTCACTCTAGAAATTAGCGTTCAGGTTATCGCATAAAGTGACTACTGTTCAATCATTACAGTAAAATTGTGAACAATCAAACTTTTGATCCGTGAAGAAAAGATCTGAGTTAGAAAAGAGAAACTTGTCATCAGAGTCTCAGTTTTCTTATCCGAGATCCTCTGAAGATGATCCTTGTATGTACTCTCGTCTATTATTAGCAAATGGCAGTCTGTTTTGCAGTGTATGCTCGCAGTTCTTTTTTTCCCTGGATATCTGATCGCTAAAGTGAGAAAAGCTCAGAGAGACAAGTAAAAATAATAGCAAAGACCTCCATCTCCAAACGAATCTCCTTTAGATAGCACTCTCGCAAGATTACCATACTTTTGAACCAGTTGTCTGTACTCGGAATATTTGTCATCTTCTCCAGTTTTCTGTTGCGCTTTCTTTTTTAGTGCTCGAGTGGCCTTTTTCGCAGCGAAAATTACTCCGAAGGATATTGGAACCTGCGATTGAGCTACTGTTGATACTTTTGTTGGGCTTAACTGAGATGAATGCGATACGCTGCTCCTCGAAGAGAATTTTGTCGGGCTGCTTGGTTGGTCTCCAAGCCCTTGGTCTTTTTCGAAAATATTTGGAACTTGATATGGTACGATGACTCCGACCTCGCCTGAGAGTATGACATAGAATTTCCCATTGGAAGGATCATCGTGCAGAAAAACAAAAGATCCCATCTCAAAAAATTCATATTTCATATTAGCACAAAGAGGAAAGTAAGATTCTTCATTTATTGCATCATTTTGAGAAGCAAATAGAGACTTGAAGAATTCTAGGTCTCTCACTGATTCGAGTATCCGCTGTTGAAGTATGAGAACAGAGATCTCTTTAATTATGATACCTGTAAGTCAGAGGATTCTTTCTTTTCTTTGCAAAGCGCATCGATGAGTAGATCGTGAGACAATTCCTAAGTAAGTAAAAGCTGAGGATGATGTAAATAAACCATATGGCTTACATTGGCGATCTTTAAATTTTGATCTTGATCGGATGGAACTGACATTAATAATAAGCTCTAAATCTTAATCCTAACTTCTGAAGTTCAGTGGTTCTATTGTATGACGACGTTATCTCTTGTTGCTGGTGAAGAATAAATGTTGACTTTTAGATTAAAATTTAGTTTTGATCTCAGTGAAGAACAATCTTTTATCAAACGATATACTGTATAGATTCCGCGGTTTTTTACTGAAGCTAATGATTAAGACCTCTGCACTGACAATAGATGTATCGGTTGGCATAGGAGGCTAGCAAAATGGATTTCATCGTTCTCCCTAGCCCAATAAGAGCAAATATAAAAATCGAAGAGAAATTGATTGTTCTTCCTATTCGTTAAGAAATCAACGTGTTTGAAATTGTGCGTTAATATAGAAGAAACTATGCTGAAGAACAGTTTCATTTGGTAATCTCATTTCCGTTATGTAGTGAAATTGTAGAAAGTGGGTTTTATCGGTAGAATTGGTTCCAAAAGAACTATCCTTGGCGTTGCTAAAAGAAAAAAATTTTATTTGGAAAGACAACATCTCTATAATCCATATCCTCTGGAGATAGCTTGAGTATTTTTGGCTGCTGGAGATAAAGCTAGGGACTAGAGTTGTACCGCTGACAAAGGGGAAAAGAAATTTCTCATTAATGAAACTACCTGCTCCAAAAATGTTTGGAGTAGTTTACACTTAACCAAATTTGCTACTAGTCAATAAAATCAGATTATGCGATCTCTTAAAACCAGCTATGCTCCTCCTTTCTTGTTTGTTTTTTTTTTTATTTTGATGGCATATTTCCTATTGAGGAAGAATTACAAAAATATTCATTCATTTGTCGAAACAGAGTTCGGAGTTACATCTTCTATCCATAAATAGGCAGTGATTTAGCACTACTGCTAAAGGAAAGATTAGAAAGGAGAATTTTTCCTAAAATCGAGAGCTCAGAAATTGGAAGTTCATAGAATCGGAAAACGAACCTAAAATCTGCCGATCGCTGGACTCATTTTTTTGGTTAAATTTTGTCGCAAATGAATGAACTTGTGAAGCCTACGCTAATGATTTTTTCAATATTGCAGAAGACAATTGCGCATTTTCAATAGATTTGGTTTCCGTTATTGAAGATCAGTGGGAAAAAAAGAAATTTCCATTAAATATCGAGAATGAAAAATTTTCTCATAAAAATCGTTCAGATTTTCGTGCTCTTTGCTGCTGTTATTAGACTTTTTGCTCTGAGAAACAGGCAGACGAACATAGAGAAAAAAATCTAATCAAAAATTTACAGCCATGAATCAGTCTCATGGTACAAAAATCAGAAAGTAAGGTTTAACGGTTCTACAAGACAATATTCATGGAAAGTATTGGATCGAATGATGATCTAAACGAAAGCATTGGTATAATTGGACTATTAAAATGTTTAAACGGCTTTCGAAAAAGAGAAATTCTTTTTTTAATAAATTATCCTGTACAATTAAATCCAATTTGTAGACCTTTTTTTTAAGCGTTCAAGCTATGACTGACAGCAAGAGAAAAGAAAGCGACTTAATCGGAAACATTCTCACCGATGGTAACAATTCTCAAGGCTTTCATAGGGATATAGAACCATTAATATTAATTTAGACGGCAATGAAGGGATGCCTTTGAGTTCTACTTCTATGCAGGCTTATGGGTACATCAGATCCACCAGCGCTCCTCCTCCTGGATTGAACGATCTCGTAAGTGGAATACTCAGCTCATTAAAAACTCATTACTGTTTTAGAAACAAAACGATACTCAACCAGCCAATCCATTATTAATGTCACCGGAGTATTACAATTACTACTACAGCCAAAAGCCGCTCGATCCTAGGCTGCCTAAGCCTCTCTGGAAGCCTGGAATGCCCTCACAGATATTCCGTAATATTTTTGCCTTTTTTTGAGTCTAAATTAACTTTCATAGAAGAGCAAACGAGCGAAAGCACAGAACAGTAAAGAAGACCCTATACCATTCTAATTATCTGATAGGACTGATAAAGAAACCCAAGAAGAAGACACCTATGTGCCTACAAACAAGGAGCAAATGCTAGTCAGCAATGAAATGGGTCTGAATCAGAACACTATGCCTGTGAAAAAAGAGCAAGAAACCTCTCAAAAATACCAGAATCAACAGTAAGAGAGGTTCTTAGAGATCCAAAGCAATTTATCTCTCTTTTTTTTAACTAGGACCTACCAGCAATACAATCAAGGTCAAAACTTCCAGCAAGGCTACTCAAAGCCGAAAAATACCTTCAATTACTCTGGTGGCCAACAACAACAGCAACCTACACAATTCAGCCAGCCCTACAATCAATTCCCCATGCAATATGGTGGACAGCAGCAAGGCGGGTTCATGCAGCCTGGAATGCAAATGGGAATGGGGATGAACACATTCGCGAAACCGTTCTACCAGCCTAATTATCAATTTCAGCAACCTATGTACGGAGGTTTCCAACCTCCGATGCAAAATCAAATGGGATATCAGCCTATGCCCAATATGTATGGCCAGTAAGATACCATCCTTTACAAGAGTATTCATTTTCTTTGTAAAATTAGGAATTTCCAAGTCGGTGGTCCGAACCCTTATATGTTTCAAGGAAACATGGGAGGACAGCAGAAATTCCCAAGCGCTCCGACCAAAAGCTATCAGCAGAAATTCCAGTACAATCAAAACCAGTTCAACACCGGAGGAAACATGCAAGGAAAAAGATCCAATCAAAACTTTTATAATCAAGATACCGGCTTCAAAAGTGGTGGAGGGAAAAATTTCCAGAAAGGTGGCTCTGGAGGCAATTTTAGAAAAAATCAAGGTCAGAGTAACGCTCCTAAACTCGACATTAATGGTGAGTGATTTACTCTCAGAAAGAGATGATAACACATTTATTTATAGAGGTGATGCAGAGAATTGTGGAAAACTGCCAAGACCAGAATGGATCTAGGATGATCCAGCAGCATTTTGAGACGGCTAGCTCAGAGGATAGAGACCTTATCTTTGAAAAGGTGCTCCCTGAAAGTCTCAAACTTGCCAAAAATGTCTTTGGCAACTACGTAATCCAGAAAATCCTCGAGAAAGGAACAAAAGAGCAAAAGCATGAGCTATTCAAGACTTTCGAGGGAGAAATTTACAATTTAACCATAGACGTGTACGGCTGCAGAGTCATTCAAAAAGCCCTTGAGGTGAATCATTCACTTATTCGAAAGGCCTCTTACCATGTTTTTCTAATTACTTTAGGAATTCAAAAATGATTCCTCTATTCAACAGAAAATAATCGCCGAGTTGAAAGACAGCATCCTCGAATGCATAGAGAGCGAGAACGGAAATCATGTTATCCAAAAAATGTTCGGGATTATTCCGCATGAGCACCTTGACTTTATTATCAAAACTGCAGTCAACAATGTAAATAGAAATTTAATTGCTTTCTTGTTAATTTTTTTTTCAATAGTTAAAAACTCTCCCTTTCCATCCATATGGATGCAGAGTCATACAAAAGATCCTCGAGACTGAACCTGAGACAAAGGTAATGCATCAAACTCATCGAAGTTTTTTCATTTTCAATCTCAAGGTTGTCCCCATAATTGAGAAACTGATCGAAAACTGTGTCAAGCTGTTTGAAGATCAGTATGGAAACTATATCATGCAGTACATCCTTGAAAAAGGTCCAGCTGTGCAGAAAAACATCCTTTTCAAGATCATCAAAGACAATTTCATTACTCTCAGTTTCAACAAATTTGCGAGGTAACCGATTTAGAGATGAAACTTCAAGGCAATAACTCTCTAATCTTAGCAATGTCACCGAAAAGTCGGTTATCTTTGGCACAATGGATTTCAGAAGAGAGGTCTTGAGCGTTCTTCTTTCCTATAACGGAAATCCTAATGAACAGTACCACATTCTCTCTAAAATCTAGGCTTTGACTATTTTTTTTTGAATATTAGACCTCTGTTCCGACTGATGAATCATGAGTACGGCAACTACGTTATACAGAGGCTTTTTGAATGCGGCGATGACACAGTTAAAGTCAAGATGTACGAGAGAATCAAGACTTATGACTTTAACGAGATCCGTAGAAACCAATACGGTAAGTAGTTACATACTGACGTTTTTACTATCAAAAATATACCCGTGTAGGTAAACACGTGTTGAGCTTTATTGAAAAGCAAATGGATGACAATCAAAAATTCTGAAACCCAACCCAAAATCATATTCTTGAGAGGACAGAATTTTAATGCAGACTCGACAAGACAAGAATGGTGAAATTTTGGAGAAAATTCAACACTTCTTAAATTACACAGCACTTCGCAAATGTAAAAATGATCAAGCTATGTGTCCCAGATAATTTCCTAAAATGTAAAACCCTTTCCATATGTGTAGCTGTTGTATCTAGGGCTCTGTAAAATGCCAAAAGTCTGTCCATATATGAAAATATGAGAATTATCATCACATAAGAATGGAAGAATTCCTATTTAACAACAAAACTAATTTTACCAGTCCATGTTAACTACGAACTAAAAAGTTAACACAAAGAATCCGCTTAATTTTGAAATCCGCCGTATTGATGCGAACTTATACAAACAAGCTATAATTCAGTTCCTTCTGGGATCATGCTATCAAACGCCATATCTTTTTTTAACGAGCTTGCTTTGGTTTTAGCCTCTTCGGCACAAATTTGTAAATTCTGCTTTCGCCTCATCTATATAATAAAATGGAAAATAAAGGTTATTTTCTTATGCTCATAATCAGTTGCTACCAAATGGGTATACTTCTGCTCTAATTGTCCGCTTAACTTAGCAGATTTTGAAACCTCGATTCGAAGTTTTTCTTTTTCTCTCTACAATATTAAATCACATTGATGTAAAGTAAACTAGAATTACATTAAATGCGGCTATCACTCTTTTGCATTGGAGTATGACATTTTGTAGTTCAAGAACGTGGTTCTTTTCAGTCTCGATATTGGCGATACATTCTGTGTTTTTCTGATAATGAGCTTGTATATCATTGTCGAACTGTATATGATTAGAATTATTATTGGGAATCAAGACAGTCTTGATCTTACAAATATAACTTGTGCAAGCTCGATTTCTTTTGCATGATCAATTATGTACTTCTCATTAGTTCTAACCTTCAGGGCCATTGTTATGTAGGAGATTAATCAAACGTTACTTCTATTCCCCGTGATAATTTGACTGCCTTGTTATGCCAACTCTCTTGCTCATGGGTTTTCTTTGTTACAGTCTCTTTGCAGTCCTGGATTTGATTATTCAGCTGCAAAAGTTATCTATGGGCTAAATGCTTCTTATAGTTACCGTAGATATGAGCTGCTTTAAATGTCTTTTTTCGAATTGAATATTATTCAGCTCCTGGAAAGTTAAGATAGTCTTTCAAAAACAATCGAGAGCTAAATACTTTTTTGAATTCACCGAGGATTGGGTGTGAGTTTTTAACAGGTGAAATATCTCCTCTCTCCTTCTTTCTTTCGTCGAAATAGTTCGTATCAGGCCGATCAGAATGGGTCATGGTCGAAACTGTTCGGAAGCTTGGCCTTGTTTCTCCTCCAGCTGAAAAAATTGATTGGGTTCCATGCTTTGTTGAAGATAATTTCAGTCTGTCTGTTGTCATTGCATTCGGTGGAAAAAAGAGTTTTGCTGAAAAGGGTCTAAGGAAAGTCTATTAGCATATATTATAGTCTTTGAAACAAAAGACCTATAAGGCGATACGATTCTTTCAAGTCCGCTAATTTTATCAGGCCTTAAATTTTTTTCAGGTGACTCGAAGGTGAGGGTTCGTTGGGAAGGACTGAATTGTCTAACTTTAGTTCTTGCATTGGGTGTCTGACTTCTGATTTCAAGCTTACTCGAGGCTGATCTTTTCATTTAAAACTGCACTAAGTCCTTTATCTTGAGGCTTAACTCTGCAATGTTTTACAAATAATTTTATTTGGCGGATTTGAATCATAGTTTTCAAGAATGAATCCTTCTATCTAAAAATTCAATATCATCACATGTTTTCTGAACGTAGATGTCTCTCTTCTTTGATTCTATCAGCGATTTCGAAAGAGCATGCTTGACGAGATATGATAATATGGACAGGTTTTTTGTTTTTTTTTATCTTTTTGTTTCTCTTATTGGTGAGGGTTGTGGGAAGGTATCAAAAATACTTAAAAGAATGGACTTTCGTTGATGGCACGGGCGTTCTTCCCGTTGATAAAAAAAGGAAAAAGTAGGATGATTGTGGGTTGATTAGCAGCTATATAAATAAATAATTCTTCAGAAACATCTGAAATTAAATTAGAAAAAACCAAAGCACCAAATGGTTATCCTTAGCGAGCACTCACCTTACAGCAAAAACCAGACTCCATTCTTACACAAGTGGGATACAGCGTATAGAAAAAGCCATGCGATGTATCAGCGTGAGATCGATAGAATCACTTACCATTTGCAACGTTCCCAAAGAGGACTATGGCTTACGGGCTCCTGGCTCTATCCTTATTTGCACCAGCGAGAGCTGTTGCTGCTTGAGCTCTACAAGAAGAAACAGTTATTAGGCGGGGTTTTCAAGGAGGACATAGAAGGCTACGAAAAAATAAACCCTGATATTCAAAGCGATCTAAACAAAGTATTTAATGCACACTGGTACATTCCTTGGGGTGGCTTACTTGCGGCTGGTCTCCTCAATGTCGGAGCAGCATTCATCAACTTGCAGTACTCTTACAGACTTGGCCTTGTGATCCTTCCAGTTGCCTTTGACTATCTCTACCAGAAAAATGATGTCTCGGCTTATAACAGATCACTCCAATTTCTCAACTTTGCAGTTGAGTATCGTAAGGCTCGTGCTCAAATCGAACTGGATAAGGAGTATTTCACCAGAGAAAGCGGTCAGATTTTCCAAAGATTCAGACATACCGTCAAGAACCCACGACCTGTTTTCGACATATATTCGGAACTAATTAATCTCGTAGGCCATGAAAATGTAGGAGAGTTGACTGACTAATTTCTATTTTCGAGTATTTATTGTCTTGCTTGGTTCGTTCTACATATAGAAAACCATTTACTAAACAAAGTAGAACTAAAGAAGAATACAATGTATTAAATTTGACTTAAATCCGTAAGACAAACTCTCGTCTTAGACTCCAAACTATTCGATGTACAATTTCTTTCGATCCCTCACATCTGCTCAATGCTAGGAAGAAAATAGTTCTCATTAAATGAGAAGGTATATTCACTTTTCTTGTTTATGAATACCTGAATTAATTAGATTAGAGAAGTTTATGAGCGACAACAAAAACCTAGAAGATAGGAGGGTAGCAAACCGATCCCAAACATTCGTAAATAGCACCACCAGCAGGAATGAATACTATAAAGGCACTCAGGGCTCCGTTCGTAAACGTCTAACTTGCTGCTCAGCTCAATAATTGTCAATAGTAGTGAAAAGTTCTGTTGAAGGTCAGGGTGTCAAAAACTCTCAAGGTAAAACGACCAATTTTTCTTTGATAAATCCAGCTTTCCTCATAAGGTTCGATTCCACTGGTGAGAGGCAGCATGAACGACCATTCGTTTGATGGTGGATCACTGAATTCATCCTATATTGGAGAACGAGCGAGTAAGAATACAGTACGAGCATGTTAAAATATTACAATTGATCAGGCTCAATGAGTTCTATGATCCTGGACCAGAAGCTCTGGCCAAAAGATTTTAAGTGCTTTGTTTGCAATCGGATTTTTGATAAACTCAAAGGAATATTTCAACATCACTGGTAAATTGCATTGGGTGTATCCACCCCCTAAAGATCTCGATAGCCGTCTCTGTGCGTCTTCTGTATGTGCTGAATGTTCAAGTAACAAGATAGAAGATCAAAGAGTCTGCGATATTTGCTTTACTAAAAAAATGAATGAACGAGTAACAATAAACTTGTGGTGAGGAATGCTAAATCTTTGGATAGGCCGAGGTTAGAAGAATTGAAATGCTAAACGCGAAGGACGCTGCAATGGACAATTGTAAAAAAGCAATACTTGAAGCAAAGGAAACTGCACAAAAAACAGACGCGAAAATAGCAGAGCTGAGGCAACAGGTTTGATTATTGGAAATTCAGACTTGTTATAAATTTGCTGCTAAACCCCAGGAAATAGCCGCTGAAGAAAATAGAACAAGGCACATGAGTAGCTATGAGGCAGAGCTTGCCAAAGCAGAAGAGCAACTCAAGCGGAAAATGGAAGTTAATTTTCGTCATAAAGGAAATTTGGAGGTCTTGAATAATGAAATGACTGAGAAGCAGCAAGATTATGAGAAGCTTCGACAAAGTCTGAATGCTACGTATTGATCTAAATCGTCATCATAGAATCAACCTTCCATTGTTAGGAAAATTGAAATAACCAATAATAGAAACCTGCTCAACTCAAAGATAGAAGAGTACAATAGACTGTGCATCCAAAAGAAATCATATGAAGAATCTGTAATTGACGAACATCGGCTCTCTTTGAATTTATTATTTTTCGCGTGTTAGCCCTCTTTCATAGAATATATGCAAGGAGATAGCCAGCAAGAAGAGAATGATCCTACATCGTTGTATGCTCAGCTAAAAGGAGGGATGTCTGTCCCTGCGGATTCATACATGAATCAAGACTATTCTGAAGCCAAGTCCTACCAACAGAGAGGTGGATCATTATATACTAGAGAAGATTTTGTGAATCAAGCATCAAAGAACCCTACGCAGCCAAAAAATGTGAAAGCAAGAGATGTAGAACATAAGGGATGTTTGTTTTAAATAGACGACAGGAAGATAGCAATACAGCATTCATTCAAGCCTTTATGCATCCTGGATGTAGATTTTGTAATCTTATCGCCCTTTTTATATTTAAGATTCAATTAAGGATGTCGATTTTGTTTTTTTTCTATAATCAGAGGAATCATAACACAAATGAATTGGGTTCATATTTTGCAATATTTTGAGCTGTTACAGATGGAATTAGAACGGTAACTATGCTAACGCAATCAGTTAAAGGATGGTCTTCAGAGCCAATTCAATCTTGTGAAAATGAAAAGCAGCAATAGCACGGATTTCAATGTATTGAAACGGCACATATTCGCTTCGCTTGATATCTTGAACGAAACCTCAGATTAGCCAAATTTTGATGGTGTATTGTTGAAATTGCTGAGTAAAACTGATCGTATTAAGCATTCCTAGGGCAGTAAATCCCAAATTTGAAAGCTCTCCTTGAATTTTTGAAAATATAAGAGATTAATTCAATTCGTGCACTCTCAGTTAATTCGCCTCTGCAGTGAAACTCTATTGATTTGCACGATGTGATGTCACAGAATAACGACTGAAATAAGCAGAGTAAACCGACACCAGTCGAGTCTCGAAGAGTCTGCTGAGATTTTTTGTTGAAATAGTTGAGTACATGTAACAAAGGAGTTTTGAGTGAGCCATTATTTTAGTGAGTCTAAGTTGAATGAATTCTTCTAGGCTATACGATGTCCAAAAGGAGAAACATTATCTTTTTTAGTCTCTATGTTTGGAAAAGCCAGATATGTACTAAAGAACTCCAAGTGTTCAATAAATGCAATGAAATTCATTGAAGATAGCCGATATTTTCAAGGAGAATCGCTTTTGAGCCTGCTTCCGGAGTGCTCTTCAAAATCCTTCTTGTCTTCTCGACGTCTTTAGGAAATTTACACAATACGGAGCTAGGGACAGGCACCCATCCAACATTATTTTCACAAAGTCATTTATTTTTGCAAGCACCTTTGGAACCACAGCGATAATGCCCTTAGAGTTTCCTTCGCACTCCCGCAAGGTTGAATGGGGACTGATTTGCTTGGGAAGAGTTTAATTTAATGCTATTATCCTCAATTGTCACATTTTCTTTGCGAAGTGATGAAGAGATCAACTTATTGCTTTTAGCCTCTTCCCGAGCGACATCCAATTCATCAATGTTGTATTTTTTTCTGCTATAGATAGTTTATCATTGAACAATGCAGCAACATCGAAATCATGATTGAATGGCACCAAATCAAAGGTATCCAATGCATAAGCTGACCACCAGCCCATTCATTACAGTAGCAAGGTTAGATTGGAAGCAGCATTGCGGGCAAAACTTTCTTAGAATCGAGGAATTTCAGAGCCCGAGGAACAATAAGAAAAAAATCAATTCGAAGTTTGAAACAAGCAAAATGATCCTGAGCCGCTCCAAAATCCAAAGCTTCAAATCGCTCAAATTTTAATTAACCTTCCAGATTGCACAGCATGACGTCACGCTCATTTTGCAAATTTTATTTAAATTGCAGGAATTTGCAAACTTGGCTCAGGCTCTCTCTCGAGTGTAAGTAAAGTGCTCAAATCTTACTTCTCACTCTTAGAGTTCTGCTGCAAGGGAAAAGTAGAGCGAGCGCTTCGTTTCTATTCCACAATGGATGTGGTATAAGCTACCTATCACTCAACTTTCAAATCGAGAGTATAAAAGTTCCATTGTTCATTTAACAATCTTATTTGGTTTCGAATTTTATTAAAACGTTCGCGATTCGGTGGTCTGAAAATTTCAATTCTTTTTTTCCATATATTAGGTTTGATTGGTTGCTATTACAATTTGCAACTTTATAACCTTTCCTACCGAAAGGTTTGATAAAAGCAAAATTTTTAAAAAACGAAAACCGAGCGAAAAGATATTTGTTTATGAGAACTGAAGATATTTTTATGGAAGAAGCGGAAATGGCACTTACTGAGAACCTTCCTCTCGGTGAAAAAAAGAAGAGTGGCAAGGAATATTGCTGTACCGTTTCAGAATGCGGAATCAAGGTGAAAACCAGAAAAGCTTACGAAGAGCATATGAAATTACATGATACTGCCAAACCTTTCATGTGCTCCCTTGAAACATGCCAGAAAAGATTCGCTCAGTACTCATCGCTCCAAAAACACGAGAGAATTCACACTGGTTGCAAGCCTTACATCTGCAATGAGTGTGGCAAGGCTTTCACTCAACTTTCAAATTTGAAACGTCACGAGCGCCTTCATACCGGAGAGAAACCTTATGCCTGCGACGTTTGTGAGAAAGCCTTTTCAACAGTGTCGAACCTCAAGCAACATCAGCAAGTTCACACTGATGAGCAAGTCAGATCGAAATTTGAATGCCAGCGATGCGGCAAAGCCTATTTCTACCAGAGCAGCCTCAGTAAACACGTGCGAAGTCATGAAAAGAAGGATGCTAAAGCAGCGCTCAAAAAGGCAAAAGCGGCTGAAAAAAGAGGCAGAAGAAGCAAAAAGGTTGAGGTAAAAACCGAAGTAAGCGCAGAACCAGAGAGAGAAATGCCTTCAAGCGTTAAATTCGTCAAGAAAGAAGAAGAATCAGAGATTTCGTCACCTTCTGTATCTGCGACTATTAGTGCCAAGAAATCAGAGTCCGAAGCTAATAATGACTTTGTATTAAGGTTTGGCTCGTTTGAGTTGAATATTGCTGAGGCAAACGCCCGCAAGAAGAGAGTGTCAAGTTTCCTCGAGTTTTTCGAGGAACCGGTGGTTCCTCAAGAAGACGGGTCCTTAGAGAATGACAACTACGGCGGCTTTAGACGCTTCGGTGGTGAAGAAAGTGAACGAAAAGACAGAGCCAATACCAAGATATTAAATTTCCTCGAGCTTGATTTCTTCGGTGAGTCAAAGTTCCCCGCAGAAAACAGCCGAAGGAGAAGTCTATTCGAGTCAATAGATTGTTTCGGTGACCATCCTTGCAATCAAAACACTCAAACGGAGAGTCGAGAATGTCCAACCGGTACTTATAATCAAATTCAGATAAAGCATGAATTTGATGCCTTTTTACCAAGTGACACAGTCAATAGATCAAGAAATGCATCTTTTCTCTCTTCTCAAAGAGAAGGCGGGTTTTATGCCTATTATTAAGCTATTGGATTGAAGTGGTTGGATGCTCTCATATCGGATGGTGTAATTTTATAAAAGTTAGATTTTTTTGGAGGGGAAAATATAGCCATCGAGTGCTTGTTAGCACAGAATGTGTTCAAAGGTTCAATCAAATGCAATGAAAGAGGTTATTTTGGTCAAAGATGGCAATCCCGCCATCACTTTGTTCAATATAATCTATACAATGCTTTTGATTTTATCGGTTAATATTATAGTAAAGGTTTAAGCTTATTACAAATGGATTTACATCTAAGATTCATATTCATTTGTTTGATTTAACGGTTAAAATAAAGCGATTCTGAATAAATAAATCCAATCCTGTTTTGGAAAAGTGCTTCTGGAAAAGAGTAACCAAAACGCACAAGATAATTAAAGCATTTATGAATATTGTGGGCATTATAAGTGGTAGTAGTAGTGCAATTTATCTTAGTCAGAACTTTTAATGTAATTCAACGAATTTAGTGTCCTCAGGGATTTATTTCATTATACTCGCTCAACAATAATCTCATCTATTTGGAATTTTCAGCCAGATCCAATCTAAAGATGCTTGCTTTCATTGAGACCGAAGCCGTAATATACTCGCGAAATTATAGATACATTCTAATAAATCTCTGTTTCAAGTTAATGCTGTGTCAAGGCGATTGCTCCCAAAAAAATTTTCGAATTTGTCTTCCTCGAAATGTCAATTTGTTTTATATTGGCTGACTTTTTAACGCTCGTGCATAACTCTGGATATTTTCAAAAGGTAAATAGCTAATAAAGACAAACAAGAAGATACACATTATTTCGCTATCTCATCGTAGTCATTTAGTAAAGTAAATTCATAAACGCTTAGAAGTAAGGTATAAAATCACTACAAATATTCAGTTCTTGTACATTAAAAGTATTTGTTTTGAAACCAGAAGCATAATAAACCATAATGATCTTTTTAGGGGATTTCTCGAGATATTTCTCCAGAAGGCTTGATTTATCTGCATTTAAGAGGTTCGCTAAGAACTTGAGGAAATCAATATTTTTACGAGGACCCTTAAAGTTCTTGGCGACGAGATTGATGATTTCGTTCGTGCTGATATATAGCTTCCCATCTCTTTCAATAATCTTCACTTCCTTTGAGCAGAAACTCAGCGCTGCCATTTTAAGCTGCCGATTTATTTTCTCGCCATAGTAAATTCTGATTCCCGGAGATGATCTTGTGCCGTAATTAAGTGCAAAATGAACGAGAGGATCCTCAGTGAGCACAGTGAACTTTGACCTGATGTCCTCTTTTTCAAAATGCGGCTTCACTTTCTCAAATAATGAGAATCCAGGCTTCTTCTTAAACAAGCCATTTAGCTTCAAGATCCCATGCTCAATGTCATTCAGTGTATACAGCTGTCCTCCAATCAAATACATCTTCTCATTATGCATCACGTCTCTCGCAAGGTTATGTATCTCAAAGTTTTTCTCTCTGGCATAAAAGTCAAGTATCATGTGTATCTGCATCATGTTATAAATATTAATGAACGTGCTCTTCAGTTCCTTTAAATCCTCCAAGAGAGGCTCAAAAGGGATGTAGGCCAGGCTCCGGACAGCAGGAAAGAACTCTTCGTATAATTCTTTCGAAGCCAATAGAGCTTTGTAATCAATCAATTTCCCGTCAGGACTGCCGAAATTTTCAATAATTGACTTCATGCTTTTAGTAAACGGCTCCAGCAGCTTGAGAACAGTCGCTTTATCGACGATCTTTGGATTCTCGTAGAAGTACACAGAGTTCAAATTTTTTATCAGTTGTCGATGGTTGATCAGACTGAAATTAAGCACGCTTGGATCATCTGCGAAATACGAATATTGATCCTGCAAGAACCTGTATTCGCTCATTCCGTCTTTAAATTCTTCGCCTGGTCTCACGGGATAGAGTGATTGAGGGTATTTGAGAGGATGAATTAGGAAGTAATGGATTCTTTTGGCAAGTTCTTGTCGGGTGAAATTATTTCCGGGCTGAGACATGAACCAATCAACTATCTTCTTACCAGATACCTTCAGTTTGCCATCGGATGGGATGTCTCCTAAAAGAGACTTTCTTAGAGTGGGAACCTTCTCAACGAAAATGTCTATCGGCTGAGATTTGATGTCAGATTCTCTAGGCAGGTTTTTTCTCCAATCTGGATCTAGCGACAGGTTGGTTGGGATATAATCTGCTGCAGCTTGTAGGTCTGGGATAGAGCGTATAGAGCCTATCATAGTGATTTCTTTCTTAATTGTGGTGTCACGAAGTTTCAGTTTAATATTATAATCAGTCAGTTTGGAAGTACTTAAGCTGGAAAAGACAGAGCCCAGAATTGCAAAATTTACTGACTTTCCTGGTTTGCTGGCTAAATGGAAAAATTTATTTAGGAATTAATACTCGTTTTTTGATTTTGGAGATAAATTATTTGTAACTAGGAATCAACTAGGAATTAGAACTCTTGCTACTACTGGATATTGTGCGAAAAATTCATTATATCTATTGGGAACATTCAGAGTTTCGATAGTTTGCAAAACTATTAGCACTATTATTGTGAAGTTTAACATTAATACGATTACACCTCTCTATAATGTTCGTTTCTTGCAAGTGAGCCTGTTTTTCAAAGAGTTAGGATTGAATTTTTAAAAGAATAAGGTGTTTCTTGCGGTGCCATACGCATATCTCTTTTTGAGAAGGGCTATTCAATAGTATTGCAAAATTGCAAGCCAGGAGAAGATGCTATTGAAGCATTATAGTGCAGAGCCCATAAAATCTTATCCCTGAAAAGTAGAAAAAGTAATATTTAACCCAGGATCTCATCTGCACTTTTCAACAGTTCTGCCACCGTATGGGACATCTCAAGCGAGTTGTTTCACTATTAAACCCTTTTGTCATGCTTACTGCCAAAAAGATTTTTTAATAGTGAAATGAGATCAACCGACTCCAAGAATATCCATTGGTTAGCAGAGCTGAGTCGTAGTATCAGATGATGAAAATTGCTGGAATATTAATTAAATAAACTTCATGAGGTCTACCTGCCGGAGAAAGGACAAAGCACTGTCAAAAAGAGGACTGGTTCCCAATTTTTTGACTATCTTTGAGATTTAATAATGTAATATATTTAGTAGCTCACAGCTAGCTGAAATAGCCCAGTTGCAACTACTTCTTCAAGGAATTTTGTTAGAAAGAATTTTACAGTAATTCCTCTTGATGAAGTGCTCTACCAGCCAACCAAATTTTTAATAAAAAAAATAAAATGAGCAATGGTCAGTTCCGATTGTCTTGAAATAGGAAATTGATAGAAAACTTTGTTTTGAAAGAGGATTCATAATTCGCCAACACCTGAACCGACAAGAAAAGTCAGGATAAGATGATATCTTATTGGAACACCCTATCATAGAATTTCTTACATAATGAACCACATTTTAATTAAAATACAATTAAAATATATTCACTGAGCAATCGTTGCAATTAATTTTCAATTTCAAGTGTACCCATTCTCAACTTTTTCAGCAATCAATAGTTGGTTTCGAATAGCTCTCTCCAGAGAGTTTGAGCAACAACGATACTTTATTACAGGCTTTTGAACCCAAAAAAAAAAATGAGAGATATCTATTCAATGAAAAGTGAATAAATTCCCGAGCCTATTCTTGATCAATATATATATTTAAATGTTTGCGCTTGTGAGAAGAATCCCCTTGCTATGAAATATCCCTCCTCACATCAATCACTGAAATCAAAATTATGTCGAAAAAAAAGAAGAAATGATAAGGAACAATATTGCTTATGAAAAATTTATCAGCGAGAAGAATTTTTTCTTCAAAAGAAATCGAAAATTACTGCAACAAAACTGAATCTGATAACTTTAATCAAAAAGAATTAATTTGCAAAAAGTAATATAAAGATATTTAAACAAGTCATTATCCTTAAATCATATTTTTATTGCTTTTGTTTGGTGGATTAGGTACTACCACAAAGGTTGGCTTTAGGGACTAGTTTTCAAAATAGTGAATGTTATTGAAAAGGAATCTTAATTTGAATTAATACGAACATTTCTGCTACGATTGATACTTCATAATTCTTGCTTTTTCAAGAGTTCAACACTTAGCGCTTATGTGTAATTCCTATTGTATGATAAACATCAGATCATAATGTTTCCGCCTTTTCTTCCTTCATGCATTTAAGTACTTTTATTCGACAAGAAAGTCTAATTAATGGTGTTAAAAGAGCTTTGGCACTTCTACTTCAAGGGAAAACACAATGGATGTAGGTTTTTATACTTAAACTTAGAAGTTGCCTGCAATCAGAAAGAAAAAGTAAAATACTGAGATGTTGCCATTATCATCGAAATATTTGGTATTGAAATACTATCTCACGAGAGATATGGTAGTTTTGATGGATCTTTTAGTCTACTAAATAGCTCTAAATTTATCAAAATTGAATCTGATACTTGAGTTCACTAATTGGTCTTTACAAAGTTAATTAAATCAGGTTTTGAAAGCTTATCAGCATACCTATGTGTTTATTTTATTAGAGCATTTCAATATTCTTCTTATGAATTAATAATACCAATATTAATTTCGTTGCTTCTCATAAATTACATCATTCCTCTTTACCGCTACTTTCAAAATCCTTTTACTCTTTTTACATACCAACAAATTCTTTAATGAGATCATATTGAGAATCTTTGTTAATAATTTATATTTTCTGAGGCGAGACTCTTTCAAAGCTATCATTGTCCTTTTAATCCAATATGCTTGCTTATATTCGAGTATTTGAATTCAATATCTTATCAAAATTAATATTTTGAAATTGAATTATTAAATATATATCATTTTTAGTTTAGAACCCGTCCAATTAAATTCTTTTGAACTTAAGAGTGTATGCACAGCCAGGAGAATATAGTTTTAAAGCTGCTATTCTAAACAGTGACCGCTCCGATTTCATTCAGCAATAAATTATCAGTGATGGATGTTGGGATGTCTCAATTATCTGATCATATATTATTTTTCAGAATGAAGCCTATTCATTCGTAAAATTTCTCCAACTCTAATAAAGTATTTCATGGTGGTCGATAACATTGTCCTCTACTCGCAAGACTGAAAATTAACATTATCTAAATCTTTTCAGGCTGAGTAAACCTTTAGTTTTAGTTCACTCAGTTTGGAGATTATCCAGTATCCAAGAGAAGAACGGAGGATATTATTATTTTATACTGTTTTTGCTTTATAACAGATTAGGAACATGAAGGGAGCAACGAATTTTCGATACTATGAAACATTTAGTTATTACTCTTTAAATCCTTCGTTTTGACTATATGGATTACTTCTTTGGCACAGGTGTTAAATGAATATTGAATCTATCTCTATTATCCGTAGCAATTTCCTTACTCATCATATTTATTTCGGTGTTCCGCGAGAAGTCATCTGCTAAAAAATTTGTGTTAAAATTGCATTTTTCTTCGATTATCGATTCTCCAATGTTTTGTTTACTTATTTCGTTTCTTTCTATATTACCTTCCGCATGAGAGAAAAATCTTTCTTTGTGATAAGGTGCCGTAAAAGACTGATAGTTTCCTTGACAGTTCTCGAATCTTTTATATGAATTCAAGAATTGCTTTGTATTTCGAAAATATGATGACCCACTGAATATTGAACTCCTATTGTGTGTGTGTAGCAAGTTTTGAGTTTCCATGTAATTTCTGATTAAGCAATTGATCTCAGAATATTCTTCAAAATCTTCTTGTGCTCGTGAAGGTATGAAATCATCACTCCACACTGGCTCTTTTGGATATTCATGGGGCTGTCGAATAGGAATTTCATTGTCTTCTTGGGAATTATTTGCTACTGTGGAGAAAACATCGAATTTTGAATCATCTTGCTTTTCTTTCGTTTTTCTCGAGGGAGTGCGAGCATGGGACTCGATTGCTTTTGATTTTTTGTCAGAAACGTGTCGCTCAAGTGGTGGGAAATCTTGATCAAACTCTTTCTATTTTCGAGAATTAATTCATTTGTGCAGCAGTTGCAGTAATCATTACCTCGAGATCCACATCAGTAATTTTGGAGCGGGTGCTCTCGCTTCTTTCCATAGACTCAGGCTGCATGGAGTCTCTCTTCAGAATGTTGACTTCTTCCCAATTGGAGATCCCTAACGAACTCGAGAGGATTGACTGCTGGTCATATGAGCTCGCCTGACTGGTATGGTCTCCTGATCTCAGCGTAATAATTTCGTTTTCAGCTATGACCTTTGACTGGTTCAGAGACTCAGTATCTTATATGATTGGATATATATAATCGATCTATTGTTTAGAAGCAAATTTGATACTGCTCTCCGGATAATCACTTTGGACGCTGGTTTCTGAGACCGAAATGGCCTTTTCTCTTGCATCATAATATTGAATCTTTTCACCTATAATTGCAGCGTTCGGGAAAACAGAGTTTAAAGCTTTTTCTTTCGCTTTGCTGATGATTTGGTCAACTTGGTCCCTGATCTGATTCACAGCGATCTTCTGTTGCTCATGAGAAAGTGATTTTATCTTCTT